>ERZ827440.70-NODE-70-length-151880-cov-13.334201_pt1 | contig 151880 bp, 166 predicted proteins | sample MGYA00519774_ERZ827440 | MGnify/ENA primary metagenome ERZ827440 (study PRJEB31778, sample SAMEA3449302) | human gut metagenome | biome: human gut; feature: human-associated habitat; material: faeces | place: United Kingdom | collected 2010/2012 ... | reverse complement strand
TGCATGTCTTAGGCATGCCGCCAGCGTTCATCCTGAGCCAGGATCAAACTCTCAATAAAAATGATTTATAATAATCATTATTTTTAAGTTTAATCAAAGCTACTCAAAATTGACTTTTTTACTTAGTTTTCAAAGATCATTTTCACACCCTTTTTGCTGAGTGCATAGATAATATATCAAATCCAGAAACGAATGTCAACAAAAAAATGCAAATTTTTTAATTTTTTTTAATTTTTTTTAAAAATTGGCTAATTTTACCGGATTTTCCTTATATTTTATGCTTATTTTTTATATATATTACATTATTTTATTTAACTCTTTATATAAATCTTTATATTTTTTTATTTCTTTTCTATCAAATGGCCCTTCATTATTTTTTCTCATTTTTATTAGTTTCTGTAATTCCTTATTTATAATAATATCAATTTCTTCTGGATACTTCATTTTTTTCTTATGATATTTATATTCATTATGGTCTAATATTTTATATCCACCATCCGGAAATACTCTTAAGTCTAAATCATAATCTATATATTTAATAACATTATCATCTATTATGTATGGAGATGCCATATTACAATAATAAAATAATCCAAATGATTTTAACTGGGCAATGCAATTAAACCAATTATGTTTATAAAAGTATATTATTGCTAGTTCTTTTGTTTTATATGAATGACCTTCCGGTTCCGTCACATCAACCATATAATTTCCGCAAACAATATATTCGTCTTTAATATCTAATATTATTGTTTCTTCACTTGCTTGATATGCTTCACCATTATGTTTATAACAATGTATCTTATATTTATCCCCTATTTTCATATTATCATCACCTTACTAAGCAAAAAAGAGCAAACTTACATTGCTCCTATTACTTCTATTGCTTTATTTAATTGTATATCAACATCAGTTGTACTTTCTTCTTCACTAACTACAACTTCATAATCTGGTATTAAACCCTTTCCATCTACACAATCGCCACTTGGTCTTAACCACTTTGCAGATGTGTATTTTGCCATAGCACCATCGTTTAATTTTACCGTTTGTTGAACCTTTCCTTTGCCATAGCTTTTTTCACCAACTAAAACAGCACCATAACTATCTTTTAAGGCTGAGGCTAGTATTTCTGAAGAAGACGCAGATGTTCCATTTATTAAAACAACAATTGGATATTTTCTACTTGTTTCTGTTTCATCAAAATAATCTTCTTTTTTATTTTTATCTTCTAAAGAATATATAAGTTTTCCTTTTTCAAGAAATAAACTTGCTGTATTTTGGGCAGAGTCTAAATATCCCCCCCTATTGCCTCTTAAATCAATTATTAGTTTTTCCATGCCTTGCTCTTCTAAATCTTTTAAAGCATTTTCAACTTGATTTGTTAACGTTTCTGAAAAAATAGACATGTTCAAATACCCTATTTTGTTTTCTAATAGTTTATAACTAACTGCTACGGTTGGAACACTTCCAACTTTTACATCAAACGATAATTTTTCTTCACCACGTTCTATAACTATGGTTATTGCTTCATCTTTCGCGTCTTGAATCAATGCTTTTATTGCTTTAGGAACTCCTGTTACATCTGTTCCATTGATACTAACAAATTTGTCTCCAGGCTTTAACCCCGCATTTTCTGCTGGACCATTTTTTGCTACTTCTACTATTTCTCTTCCGTTATATGTGATGCCAATGCCAACATAACTACCCGCTAATTGTTCTTCTAATTCTTGTCTTTGATCTTTATTTAAATATGTTGTATAATTGTCTCCTAAATAATTTAACATACCGTTAATAGCGGAATCTATCATCTTTTCTTTATCAATGTCTTCATAATAATTGTTAACAATATCTGAATATGTTTTTAGAAATTCACTTAATTCTTTATCCTCTGATAATCCTTTATATGTCAAATTATAATTATTTGTTACTATAACTCCAGCTGTTATTGCTGATGCTATTGATGTTACAAAAATTATTATTATTACACTTATTAAATTAAAGCCCTTGATGTTTTTCATTTTATCACCTACCTTAATTTTATCATTTTTACAAAAAAAAGAAAAGTTAAAAACTTTTCTATACGCTTAATTCTGCTTTAATTGTGTCAAGTGTTTCAATATATTTTTCAATTTTATTATTTTTTATTTTTAGTAATGTTAAATCTTTAAATGCAAATTCATCTACTGATTGAGCATTTTTATTACTTTCTTTACTATCCCCAACATAATATTTTTTATTTAGAGAATTTCCTAAATCGCAAAAATATACTGGTAAGCTATTTTTTTTATTCATATATGATGTTACTAATGCTGAATAATATACTGCCTCACTTGCTTCTCCATCATAAACAATTACATAGTATTCTTTATCTAATTTGTTAAGCATTGTACCTACTGATACTTTATCATAGTCTATTTCTCCTTTGGTAACACTTGTTTCTTCAGATGTCTTTTTATCTTTATTTATAATTTTAGTAATTCCATAAACGGCTAAGACCAATATTATAATACTGAATAATATTATAATGAATTTTTTTACTTCTTTTGCTTCATCTGTTTCATATTTATCAATATTTATACCCTTTTTACTTTTCTTTGTTTTAACTTTGTCGTTTAACTTTATTTTTTCATTTGCCATTTTAATGCCTCCATACTTTTTATTATACATAAATTAGTTTACTTTTGCAAGTTTTCCTTTAAAAAGATAGACTAAATTTTTTAGTCTATCCTTATTATATATAGTATATAATTGTTTATTTAGTTGATATTACAGTTTTTGAATTTCCTAAAGATTTTGCTACATTAACCATTTCAGATGATGATAAATCACTACTTACTAAATAATAGCTTACATTTTCAGCATTCCAACTAATAGAGTTTGAGCTTAAAGCAGCAATTGTTTTATCAAGCATTAATGGGTCTCCGAAAACTGGTATTACTTCAAATTCATTAGATACTTTTGATGTTTCTTCTACTAAAACAAAGTTTTTTTCACCACTAAATGTTAGGATAACACGGTCACCACCTGCAGTTTCTACAGTTTCAGAACTTTTTAAATGTGTATTCATAGGTATATAAAGCGGATATATTATACTATCAAGACTGCCGCTTGTTTTATCACAATCTTTCCCTTCACATTTCTTTTGTTCTGGACAGTTACTTCCTGTACATTTCGTATTATCAGTGTTTTTATCTTCTGCTTTTGTATTTGTATCTATTAAATCGTCTAATACAAAGTCATCTTCCTTTAATTTTGCTTTCATATTAACACTTTTAAATGTCACTTTAATTTTTATAATATCTTCCTTATTATATACTTCTACGCCGGTTATATTCATATCTTTATCAAAATAAATTTTTTGATATACTAACTCTTCATTATTTGGATAATTTACCTTACTCTTAATTACATATCCTTTTTCATTTTTTTCAAGCGTTTTTTCATTATCATTCTTTATGTCTGTTACTAAATTTTGTAATAGATATGCTTGTGATGAATTTTCGGGCCAAACACTATCAAATTTAAAACTTTTATTTAAGCTTGGCGTTACAACGTATAGTCCTTCTTTGTTTTTTAATATAACCTGTTCATGATTATTTGTCTGATTAACTAATACTACTTTATAAAAATCATCTTTTAAAAAGTAGGCATCAATGTTATATGTAAATAATTCTTCTCCACTACTTATTTCCATAGTTCCATTTAATTTGTAAGATTTGCTGTTTTCTACGCTCTTAGTAAAATCATTAACAGCATCTTCTAATTTGTAGCTTCCACACCCAGTTAAAATTAAGCACATAATTGTTATTAGTATTAAATACTTTTTCATTACCAAATCCCCTTTTCTAATTAAATATATTTTTTCTATTTAAAAATATGTATGTATATTATTTAATTTATAGTTAAAAATATAAGTAAAAGGATGTGAAAATTATGGCAATACTACAAAAGATAGCCTTAGTATTTACTATAATAGGTGCTATTGTATGGGGAATATACGGATTATTCGATGTAAATATTATAGCTAAGTTATTTAATAATGTAAGTATACTAGAAAAAGTTATTTATGTAGTTGTAGGCGTTTGTGGGTTAATAAATATCGGTTTATTATTTACAAATTTTGAAGACTAAAAAAATGCTAGCACTAAGCTAACATTTTTATTTTTGCGTAATTTTTATCTTTATCTTACTTGATACTACATAACTTACAAGTGGATTTGTATTATTTATCTTTACTTCAACCTCATGTTCACCTACACCAAGACCAGATAAGTCAATGTATGCATCTACTTTATTTTCATCTTCACCGTTGTTTATCTTGTTGATAACAGATTCTACACCTTTTACCTGAACTGTTACATTTGTGGTATTAATTAGATTTGCTGTTAATCCTTCACTAAGATTAATTGGTGCGATATTATTACTTACATCAATTGTCTTTTGTTTTTCTTCTCCGAACTGAACTTTTATTTTTACTTTCTCAGCACTCATTTTACGAACACCATTTGGTTTGTTAATTGTAGCGTTATACTCTTTAACATCTTCTTTTCCAAGCCCATCAACATTAATTGTTACCGGAACACTATTTATCTTATCTAATTCTTCTTGGTCGCCATATATAGTTATAGAGTAATTAGAATTTCCATTTACTAATATTGATGCAATGGCTTTTCCAGCAATTAATTCTCCGGTTGTTTCAATAGAAACTGGTACAGCTTTAGAATAACTTTCTAATATAACTGTGGCGCTTATTGTTCCCGGTACAATTTCTATATTTGTTAATTTATTACCCTTTGAGTCATATGCCACTAATTCTACATTATCTATATCATGTGTTCCAGCCTCAGTAAAGTTTTGTTTTGCTAGATCAATTAAGGCTTTTACAGAAGCAATTTCTGCTAGAGCATCACTACCACCTTTAACTACTACTTCAGTTTTATTTAATGATACCGATTTAACACTTAATTTACTATCTAAAGCATTTATATTTAATAAGTCGTATGATAGAGTTTTTACTTGGCTTTCCTTGTTTTTTATCATTACTTGAACATATGATGGATCAAGTTTATATGTTAATGAATGAATTGGTTTTGAATATGAAAAATACACTTTATAAGGGTTATCACTTGGGGTATATTCAGAAAGGTCTAATACTACTTCATATTCTCCGAGTTGTTTTGCTAAATATATATCACTTTTCCTACCAGTTAAAGTGATATCCACAGTATCAGGTACTCCTTCAATTACATATGCTTCTTCATTATATTTTACCACGACTGGCACTCCGCGAATTTCTTCAGCTTCTGTTTTTACTAAATTTATTACTTTGGTATCAATTAATATAAACATTATAACTGCCAAAAACAATGATAAATATATTAAGAAGTGTGGTCTATTTAATAATTTGTCTAACTTACCTTGGTTCTTCTTAAACTTTTTAGATAAGTAATAAATGAATCTACTTATAGGTACAACTATCTTTTGATCTATAAACTTGTAAATCTTCTTAAAAAACTTTGTTATCATTCTTCGTCACCTTCGCTTTCATCATCCGCTTCGAAGAAAACTTCCATCTTAGGTTTTAATTCATCTATTAGCATCATTCTGAATTGATCTGGATCTAAATTATAATGCAAGTTACTATCTACAGCAATTGATAAACGACCAGTTTCTTCGCTTACTACTAATGCGATGGCATCACTTTCTTCGGCAATACCTAAAGCCGCTCTATGTCTTGTTCCAAGTCTTTTTGAAACATTTGGGTTCATGCTTGTTCTAAATACTGCTCCAGCACAGGTTATTCTGTCCCCTTGGATAATTACTCCGCCATCATGAAGTGGTGAATTTGGGAAAAATATTGTTTCAAGCAATGAATCTGATATGTCAGCATATACTTTTGTGGCATTCTTTATATATTCTTCTAGGGAAATTTCTCTTTCTATTACTATTAGAGCTCCGATTCTATTTTTTCTTAAGTATTCTACTGAACGCATTATTTCATATACTACTTTTTCTCTTTCGTCAACCGTTAATATTTTATGACGGCCTAAAAGTTGTGTTCTTCCTAAGGATTCTAAAACGCTTCTTATTTCTGGTTGGAATATAACTATTATCGCAAGAGGCCCCCATTGAATTGCATATTCAAGTATTACACCTACCGTATAAAGATTTAGTACATCACTTAATACTTTAACTAAAAGAATTATAAATACTCCTTTAACTATTAATACCATCTTAATATTATTTTTTACATTTTTTAATATATAATAAAATGCTAACCAAACTAAGCATATATCTAACAATTTTGTGAATATTTCCCATATTGTTGAAAGATTCATTTAAACACCATCCTTTTTGTACAATTTATTATATCAAATTTTTGACAAAATAAAAAGGGGTAACCCCTTAATTTGGAAAATTGTTATTTGTGTTTGTTCCAACACTTTTATTTTCATTAACAAAGTCTTGTAAAGACATATTCGTATTTATAGGAATGTCTTTAATTTCATTTTCAGAATTATTTATCTTAAATACTTTATTCTTTTCCTTTTTAATATTTACAAAATATCCAATCAAAGCTAATATCAAAAACAATGTTATTATATCAAATAATAAATAATGTTGTGTTATAAAATTAATAAATTGTTCCATGTCAATCACCCTTTTTAGTTAATTGTTAATTTTTGTCCTTCGGGTTGAATTTGAATAAATGTATTTCCATCATTCACATCTATTTCTTTACCATCTTCATAATAATACTTTGTTTGACTCTTTCTTGATTCTTTAACCCACTTAATTGGTATGCTATATCCATCAGTAATGTAATACCCTACACCTGAACCTATATTTTCAATGTTTTGTCTTCCTTTATTTTCACCATCATTAAGTGTTGTATTTTTTACTTGATAAGTTATAATGTTTTTAAAATGATATTGTTTTTTGGTTACATAATCATTATGTGCTTTACCATTTACACTCCTTAAATAATATTTATTATTTTCATCATATTTATAACTTGTTATATAACTGTTAGAATATTGTATTGTAATATCGTTAGCTGCCTTTGCATCTTTCTTTTTAGACAAATCAACTTCATCTACACTATAATTTAATAATAAATCATTATTTCTTGTAGTTCTTTTATTGCCTAGACCATTATTTAATTTTTCAATGCTAGTAAATAAAGTATGTTCACTAGAAACATTTAGTGATTTATCTCTCCATCCAGTTTTAGAGTTATCTGCAACTATTCTGTCTACTCCTAAAGCACTAAAATCATTTTGAGCTTGAGGACTTTGTCCATGATGTACATATATCGCATCATTTTCTAAAGCATAATCTAAGAAATAATGTCTGGCACTACGAATTGAACCAATTCTTGTAGTATTTTGATCCATAAATAGGGCCATATATCTTGTAATACCACCTTCAACTATGATTTCATACATTAAGTATGCATCTTGAAGCCCACTTTGTAATGGTCTTGCTACATTTATATTATTGATCATTACTGCAAATGGTCTAGACTTACTACTTGTATTAACAATCTTTAATTGCTTTTTATCTGTGTCTTTTACTTCAGTATTATTCTTTTTTCCTGAAGCTTTATTTTCATCTTTACCACATCCACTTAGTGATAATGCCATAACTAATATTAGTAAACTTGCCAATATTTTTGAGAATTTAGATTTCATATTAGTACCTCCTTAATCTATTATCTCTTTCCATATCCCTTTTTTTGATTGTTTCTCTCTTATCATAGAGTTTTTTTCCTTTGGCTATCCCAATTAATACTTTGGCTTTGCCGTTTTTTAAATAAATTTTTAAAGGGATAAGAGTTTGTCCTTCACGACTAGTTAATTCTAATAACCTTTTTATTTCTTTTTTGTGAAGTAATATTTTTCTTTCTCTGGTTGGTTCATGATTAAATATACTTCCTTCATCATATTTATCAATGAACATATTTATTATATATGCTTCATTCTTTTTAATTCTTATGTAACTGTCCGTTATATTTACAGAGCCTTTTTTTATGGACTTTATTTCTGTTCCAACAAGTACTATACCTGCTTCAATTTCTTGAGTTATAAAATAGTTAAAATAGGCCTTTTTATTTACTATTTCCATTTTTATCACCTTTTACTAACTCAAAATCTATTATTCCTTGATTTTTATTAGCATTTGTAACAACTATTTTTACTCTGTCTCCGATACGATATTTATTCTTTTTATTAGTACTTATTAATGATAACATTTCAGGTACATATGTGTAAAAGCCATCCAAAGTACTTATATGAACTAATCCTTCAATTAAATTATCAAGTTCTACAAACATTCCAAAATTTGTTACTCCACTAATAATACCTTCATATTCCTCCCCAATGTGGCTTTCCATATATTCAGCCATTTTCATATCAAGGACATCTCTTTCTGCTTCAACGGAATTTACTTCTGTTTCACTAGAATGATCTGCTACATCTATTAAATACTTGGCATTAAAATTAATCGTTTCCATATCTATTCTATTTTCAAAAAGATACGTTCTTAAAAGTCTATGAACGGTAAGGTCTGGAAATCTTCTTATTGGACTTGTAAAATGAGTATAGTTTTTACTTGCTAAGCCAAAATGTCCTATATTATTTGTGCTATAAATGGCTTTTTTCATACTACGAAGTAACATATCTGATAGAATTACAAATTCATCTTTATCTCTAAATTCATTTAATAATTTTTGCATAGTAACTGGTGTTATTTTATTTAAATTAGTATGAATTTGATAACCCATTTGCTTAATTAAATTAGAGAAATCTTCAATCTTTTCAGCATTTGGTATATCATGGACACGATATATAAATGGTAGGTCCAAGTTGCTTATATGAGTTGCCACAGTTTCATTGGCAGCAATCATAAAATCTTCGATGAGTTTTTCTCCGGTTCCTTGAATTCTCTTAACTATGTCTATCGCTTTACCATTTTCATCCTGGATTACTTTTGCTTCATCAATACCAAAATCTATATAACCACGATTTATTTTTTCTTGTCTTAATATTTTTGATAACTCATGCATTAATTTTAGTGTATCTGCATATTCTTCATATCCTTCTGGAATTATATTTTTATCTAAAATCTCATTAACATTTTTATAAGTCATTTGTTTTCTAGATTTAATATATGATGGAAATATATCATAACTTATTACTTTTCCATTACTATCAATTGTCATTATGCAGCTTAATGTTAGTCTTATTACTTCTGGATTTAATGAACAAATACCATTTGATAATTGATGCGGTATCATTGGTATTACCGTGTCTGCTAGATAGCTTGATGTTCCTCTTGAAAAAGCACTATCATATAAGGCAGAACCAACTTTTACATAATTTGATACATCTGCGATATGAACTCCAAGAACATAATTTTTACCATCTCTTTTTACACTTATAGCATCATCAATATCTTTTGTATCATCCCCATCTATTGTAAAAATCATTTCTTTTGTTAAATCTGTTCTACCTATTAAATCATTTTCGCATACTTCATCGGGTATATTTTTAAGTTCTCTTTTTACCTCTTCACTAAATTCTGTTTCAATTGAATGTTTAGCTGCTATAGTAAGTATATCTACACCTGGATCATTTTTATGGCCAATAATTTTTTCTACTTTTCCAAGAAATGTTCTATTACCTATTTCCTTAATAATAGAAATTATTACTTTGTGTCCTTCGACACAACCTTTCATACTTTCTTTTGTTAACTTTACTGCTATATTTAATTTTTCATCATCCGGTTTAAATGCTAAAGTTTTTTTATCCTTAACCATTTCTCCAACAATGTTTTTTAAGTCTCTTTTTAATATGTTCCTTATATATCCTTCTGGTTCTGGGTCATTTAATCTTGTTTTAATTTCAACTTCAACAAAATCTCCGTTAATCGCGCCATTTAAATCATTACTATGCACAAATATGTCTTCTGGTTCGCATTCTACAAAACCATTGCCATTCTTATTTATTCTAAGTTTTCCTACTTTAAGGGACTTTGTATTACTCATTAACATATATTCTCTATTTTTAGACATATGTAAAATACCTTCGGTTACTAATTCTTTAAGGTTATCTTCAAGTTCTGTTATTTCTTCCATTCCCCTTAGATGAAGTTTATTATTTATTTCATTAATATTTTGTCCTTTTGTTTCTTCTTTTAAAATTTCTAAAATTTTTTCCTTCATTTTGTCTATCCTTCTTTATGAGTACAAATCATTTTGCCATCTTTCCATTTTATTTCTATAAAGCTTTTAGTATCATCACTCATTTTCTTATCTGTCAAGGGATTTCTTAAGTCTTTCTTTATATATTTATTACTTAATAGTTTTTCATACTTTACTTTGCATAAATACGGAAATGCATTACAAATTTCTTCAGTATAATTTTCATTCTTCGCCATTTTACATGCAGCTGTTTCTAATTCCTTATGGTATGTTTGTAGTTGCTTTGTTTTTACGCCACCAAAAATTAAAACGACCGCTAGTATAATCGCTATTACAATTATAAGAATTAGTAATATTGTCAACACCCGTTTTTTATCTTTCATATTCTATCACATTTAAAGTATAACATAATTCTTATTATTTAACTAGTCTTTATCGTACATTTTTTTTCATTATTTTTCCATTCTATAATAACACCTTTTATAGTATTATCATTTTCAACCACTACATCTTCTTTAGGATTCTTTAAATTCTTACTTATTAAACCATCACGTATTAAATTATTGATAGTTATCGTAGTATTTGTTTTTATATTATGTGTTTCAGCATAAACACAAGCAGCATCTTCAATTTGTGAGATATATGCATTATATTTCTTGTCTTCTTCTTTATTAAACATTCCATTCATACTTACTCCGACAGTAACAGATATAGCAGCAAGTAAAACTATTACTAATAGAATTTCAATTAATGTAAATCCATTTTTTTTCATTTTTTCCTCCGATTATATTTAAATTATACAATATTTTTTCTTATTTTGCACTAAACTTATTATTATTTTCAATTAATTTATATACTTTAATCGTGATAATTTAATTTAGTTTAAGCCGTGTCTTGCTGGATGATACCTTAAACGCACCCGGTTTTTACACTTAAATTTTTATTTAACTCTATTACTTTCTTCTTAACTAACAATAAATATGGACAACTAGCAATTGTTTTATTAAAGCATGCCTTTCTTATTATATAAAAAATAGTGGATAACTCCACTATTTCAAGAATAATATTAAAGATATAACAAAGAATAATATTCCTAGAATCATTGTAATTCTACTTATTGCTAATTCTAGTCCTCTTTCTTTTTGATGTTGAAATAAATTATCGTTTCCACCAGTAATAATTCCACCAGCATCACTTGCTTTATTTCCTTGTAAAAGAACTATAGCAATCAATAATACAGATATTACAAGTAATATATTTTCTAACATTTTAACACATCCGTTTCATAAATAATCTATCACAAGTTTTTAAACTATGCAACAATTATTTTTCTTCTTCCTTTGTTTTTCTTATTTTTTTCTTTGTTTCTTTAACTTCTTCATTTTTTTCTTCTTGTTCTATTTCTTCAACTGATTTAATTTCTCCAGTTTCAACAATTGATTCAATTTGTTCTTTTGTAATTGTTTCATATTTAATTAAGGCATCGCTTAGAGCAAAGATTAAATCTTTATTATCGCCGATTATCTTTTTAGCTTTAGTATAACAGCTTTCTATTATTTTACGAACTTGTTCATCAATTTCTAAAGCTACTTGATCAGAGAAATCTCTTGATTTAGCATAATCTCTTCCTAAGAAGACGTTTTCGCTCTTTTCTTCATATTGAACAGGTCCTAAATCACTCATTCCGTATTCAGTAACCATACTTCTTGCAATACGTGTGGCTTTTTTAAAGTCGTCGCTTGCCCCCGTAGAAATTTCATTTAAAAACATTTCTTCACTAACACGGCCACCAAGTAAACCTGTGATTTGTGCTAACAATTCATCTTTAGTCATAACAGCAATTTTTTCTTCTTTTGGAAGCATCATTGTGTATCCACCAGCCATCCCACGAGGAATAATTGTTATTTTATGAACTTCTTGAGCATCTTCTAACTTAATACCAATAACGGCATGTCCTGCTTCATGAATTGAAACAAGCTTCTTTTCCTTATCAGTTATTTTTCTAGTTGTCTTTGCAGGTCCAAGTAAAACTCTATCCGTTGCTTCATCTATTTCATCCATAGTAATAGCATTTTTATTACGACGAACTGTAAGAAGTGCAGCTTCATTTAGTAAATTTTCTAGGTCAGCTCCAGAAAAACCTGGAGTTCTTAAACTTAAATTACTTAAGTTAACATCTTTTCCTAAAGTTTTATTTTTAGCATGAACTTTTAATATTTGTTCTCTTTCATTTGCATCTGGCAAACTAACTGTTACTTGTCTATCAAAACGACCTGGACGAAGTAACGCTGGATCTAGAACATCCGGTCTATTTGTAGCAGCTATGATAATAATACCTTCATTTTCACCAAATCCATCCATTTCTGTTAGTAATTGGTTTAATGTTTGTTCTCTTTCGTCATGTCCTCCACCAAGGCCTGTTCCTCTTTGTCGACCTACAGCATCAATTTCATCTATAAAAATTAAGCACGGAGCATTTCTTTTAGCTTCTTTAAACATGTCACGAACACGTGATGCTCCAACACCAACGAATAATTCCACAAAATCTGAACCACTTATAAAGAAGAATGGTACGTTAGCCTCACCAGCAATTGCTTTAGCAAGTAATGTTTTACCTGTTCCTGGAGGGCCTACAAGTAAAACGCCTTTAGGAATTCTTGCTCCCATTTTTTCAAACTTCTTAGGATTTTTTAAGAAATCAATTAATTCTTCAACTTCTTCTTTTTCTTCTTTTAAGCCCGCAACATCTTTAAAGCTTTTCTTATCATTATCGTTGCTTAAACGAGCTTTACTTTTACCAAAATCCATTGAACTTTTATTTGAATTAGCTAATCTTGTAAATAAAATATACATTATTACTACCATTAATACTAATGGTAATACATTAACCAATATGTATAAAAATACACTTTCTCCTGGGTCTGAATTCGTATCATATTCTTTTACATTATTTTCTTTAATTAATGTAAGAACTGTATCAAGTTCAGTGCCTACAACTTTTGATACAAACTTTTCAGTCTTTTTATAACCTTCAAGCTTTCCTTCAATTACATAAATACTTTCATTACTTTTCGGAGTAACAGTAACTTCTGTAACATTATTTTCTTTTAATTCTGTTATTAGTTCTCCAGTTTTTAATTCATGAACTTTTGTACCTTGCATATTTAGGGCAAATAACACTATCGCTATTACTCCCGCTAAAACTACATAAGGTAAAAAGTTTTTAAAATTATCATTTTTATTTGTTTTTACATTCATTTATTTAATTCACCTTGCCTTACATCTAATTATTATATCATATTTTTCTGATTTGTCTTTAGAAAATTGAGATTTTTTTATATTTGGTATCCATAAAATTGTATTATTACTGTCAACTATTACTGGATATGTACTTCTTTGTTCTTTAGGAATCTTACTATTTATAAAAATATCACTTAACTTTTTACTACCATTTAAATTTTTAACTTGCATTTTATCACCATTTTTAATAGATCTAATTTTTAATGGCATACTTACTTCACTACTTAATAAGTAAATACATGAATTCGTATTATTCCCATCTTTACTATTATAATAAAATTCAAAGTCATCTAGTACTATATCTTTATTAAATATGATTTCTTCTAATACTTTATTTTCTTTTTTCTTTATAAATATCTTACCATAACTATTTATTCCTTGATAATTATTATTTAAGTCTATTCTTTTATTATTTTGATTATATAATTTCATTAAATTACTCATTTGTTCATCAGATATATCAAAATAATCTTTATTCTGAATATCTTTAACTAATAATTCTAAACTCTTTCTTTTAATAAAATCACTTTCATTAATTATATTGTTGATAACTATTTGGTTATCCACAATAAAGTTATTTTTTAAAATATAATCATTAACAAAGTTATCATAATCTATTAACTCTTTTGAAAATTTTAAATATTTTTCATGCACTTTAGCATTTTCTTTTTTTAAAAATGGAAGTATTACGTATCGGTATCTATTTCTAGTATGTTCCATTTCTTTATTAGTATTATCAATAGCATAAATAATATTATTACTTTCTAAATATTCTATGATATCTTCTTTTGTTACCATAAGTAATGGTCTTAATATTTTATATTTATCATTTATAGATACTTCCTTAATTCCTATGTAGCCACTTAAGTTACTACCTCTAGTTAGTCTCATAAGGATTGTTTCGATTAAATCATCTCCGTGATGAGCTGTTAATAAGGTGTTCGCATTGTATTTTTTTATTAATAGATTAAAGAAATCATATCTTTTTTTTCTACCAGCACTTTCTGTAAAAGTATTATTCAGATATTCATTTAATTCCATTAATTCAAAAACTAAATTATGTTCTTTAGCAAATTCTTCTACCATTTTTGCTTCTTCATCACTTTCAATTCTTAATTTGTGATTTACATGAGCCACTATGATAGTTAAGTTTAATTCATCTTTTAATTTTGTTACTAAATCAAGAAGACACATAGAATCAGGTCCTCCACTACAAGCTACTACTAGAGAATCTTTTTCTTTTATATTATTTCTTAAAAATTCGATAACTTTTTTCATCGCAACTCCTTTAAATTGTATACAAGCATCTCTTTTATATTTCCATCTAGTATTTTTTCAGGTTCATGAGACTCATAATTACTTCGATGATCTTTTACCATTTTATAGGGTTCTAAAATATAGCTTCTTATTTGACTACCAAAATTAATACTTGATGAATCACCTTTTAAAGCATTTAATTTTGCTTTTTCTTTTTCTAGTTCAATCATATATAATTTATTTTTTAGCATTTTCATTGCTTGTTCTTTATTATTTAATTGACTTCTTTCATTTTGACACGTAACTACTGTTTTAGTTGGTATATGGGTTATTCTTACTGCTGAATTACTTGTATTAACTGATTGACCACCTGCTCCGCTTGAATGATAGACGTCTATTTTTAAATCTTCTTCTTTTATTTCAATATTAATATCTCTTTTTATCTCAGGCATGATACTTACCGAAGCAAATGATGTATGTCTTCTGGCCCCAGCATCAAATGGTGATATTCTAACTAAACGATGCACTCCATCTTCTTTCTTTAAGTATCCATAAGCATAATCACCACTTATTTTTAAAGTAATGCTTTTAATTCCCGCTTCGTCTCCTTTTTGTTCATCAATTATTTCCCATTTTAATCCTTCTTTTTCGGAAAATCTTTGATACATTCTAGCTAACATACTAGCCCAATCGCATGATTCTGTACCACCTGCTCCTGGATGAATTTCTAAATAAGCATTTAGCATATCAAATTCGCCACTTAAGATAACAGCTGTTTCTAATTCATTGATTTCTGCTTCTAATGTTGTTAACTCATCACTTATCAACATAATTATTTCTTCCTCATTACTTTGTAATAATTCTATATTATCATTAATACTTTTTCTTAAATTATTATATAGTGATACTTCTTTTTTTAAGTTTGATAATTTTTTGTTAATATCATTAGCTTTATCTACATTTTGCCAAAAATCTTCTTTTGTTTGTTCTTCTTCTAGATTAGCTATTTCTTTTTGCTTTTTATCAAGGTCAAAGATACCTCCCTAAAGAATTCAATTTTTCTTTATATGTATTTAATTTACTTAATAATTCTTCTTTCATGCGAATTTTCCTTTCGTGCCATTATTCTATCATATTTTCTCAAAAAAAACTAGGGTCCAAAATAAAAAAACTAAGTAACAATGTGCTACTTAGTTCTATTAGCTATTAGTTAAAGTATTTTTTTCTTTTAGCAAGTTCTTTAATACTTTTTGTTGCATCAGTTGGTGCTTCTTCTTTTTGATTATCAACAGTTACCATTACTATAGCATTTAATCTGCTACATCAAGTTTAGAATTCTTATCTATTATTTTTGTAATAAATTTATTTGTAATAGCACTTGTTTTAATTAAACCAGTTAATATTACGTAATTTTATCTTCGGTAACTAATACTTCTTTTGAACCATTAGTTCATATTTTTAATATATTTATTTTATTTTTCTTGCTTCAAGATAATATCTTTTGTCATAAGAATGCCCCATTGAAAATGTTTTTCTTGGTAATGAGCCATCTAAAATAACAGTTTTAAATAATTCACTTTTTGGCATCGCATCAAAGATGAAACCAACATTATTTTCATTTTTATGTGTTAATTCTTTAGTTACATCTTCACCATGAATGTAGTCTACTTTTCCAGGATGATCTTTTAAGTATTCATCTAAGAACATTTGAATTGAACCAACAGAAATATTTGATTTTGGATTTTCAATATACCAAACTTCATCAATATCATTAGTAATTATTTCAAATTTTTCTCCATTACCATTTTTGTTAATAACATAGTATTCTTTTAATTTTTCTACTAAATCTTCTGGATTTGTATCAAATATTACTCTGTTAATCGCTTCAAATTCTAGAGCTTTGCTATGTAAGTTTACAAGTTCAACTAAAGCATAACGAGCTGGATGATTTAAATATTCTTCTTCGCTCATAGTTTTTTTCAAGTTTTCATAACAAGCTTTGGCTGTTGCAAGCGAATGATTTCCATCTCCCATAGCAAATAGTAAAACACCTTTGTCTTTAACATTATATTTTGCATCAAATGTACTTTGATCTGCTAAATTTTTTAATTGGTTATCAATTTCATCCATAGTTTCATTATTTAAAACATATCCTTTAATGTGTCCACCATTTTTCATTAAATCAAAATCATAAACAACATCTTCTTCAGTTACTTTTGTTTTTAGACTTTCAATGATTTCTTTTTTGTCATCATCAATTAGAATCATAATGTGTGGAAGTTCCAGTGATGCATTTTCTCTGATTTTTACGCGTGGTGGTATCCTTTCAATAACAGTCTTTTCTGTTGCTCTGATTGGAGTCTTGCTTCCAACTTCATAAGAATATCCTTCAAGGTCTACGATACCCATTAATCCTTCACGAACTTTTCCATCATTTTGTGTTCTTTCTAGGTAAATCATGCTATCTTTATATTCTTTAAAAAAATCTTCATTTAATAATTTTTCCATGTTTGAATTGATGTTTTCAATTCTTTTTTCTACATCACTTTCTTCAAGATATATCTCTGGTAATGTTAATTGTAATGTTGATGGACTATCTCCGACGATTTTTTCAACATCACTCCAATATTCTGGTTCACTTGTATATTGGTCACAAGCTACTACACTCCATTTTGTCATATCTGCATTTTTAGGAAGTAGTATATTACCTCTTTTAAAAGGCACTTTCATAATATCATCTCCTGAATAGATTATATCATAGATATTATAAAAAAATAAGCAACAAATTTAATTTCTAATATAGATTGGCTTTTCTTTTCTTCTTATTAATTTCTTAGCTTCATTAAGTCTAGTTATTTTTGTACCTATATAACTACTTAAAGCGTACCGTAAAGCTTCGATAAATTCAATGCAAGAAACAGAATCAGATAAGTACATTTCTTTTAAAATTGAGTTTTTATTTACGAAATCGTCAAAATAGTTATCTACAAGAAACAACATTATTTCCAAATTAAACCCGCGCATGTTATCTTTAACTTTGTCTCCATAGCTATATTCCAGAGTATCAATTATTTTAAAGGTTCCATTATTATATAAAATATTGTACATAATATCGTAGATTACTATATTGTTTTCTGATAGAATATTAAAATCTAATGTAGCATTTTTTATGCCTTTTAATAATGTATCAAGATTTAACATTAATGGATTTATTTTCCATAGATTTCTTGATGAAATATATGGCATAGTGTAACCTACGACAATATCATTTATCATAATAACATCTGTTGCCCAGATAAAAGTTTTGTTTTTTATGTTGTTAAACCTTACTATATCTTCTTTTTTATAAGATGTTATCCCCTCTTCTAAAAAATCATGAAATATTTTTATTACTGTATTATTAGTTTTGTCTAAATAACATATTCCTTGTGATCCCTGTCCTATAAATTCTAAACTATTTAAATATGTTTTTAGCTGTTTTTCTGATTTAAAGTTCATACTTACCTCCGCGAGATAGTATTCTAGCACTTTTTACCCACAAACGCAAATATAATTTTTTTATTCTTGTTTGCTTAATTTAATGGCTTTATTTTGTTATAATAATTTCCATGGGAACTTTGATTGTTGGGTGTTAACCTTCTTTATTTTAGTAAATGAAGGAGGAATGCTTATGAAGTTTAAAACTTTCTTTCTGAGGGTTTTGGCATTTATATCATTTGATTTTTTATTAATTATCATTTTGATTTTAATAATAAAAAAATAATACCCAATCAAGCTTGATTGGGTAAAACCTATATATGGCTGACACTCAACGTGCAAAATCAAAGTGTCCCATTTTTATTTTATGCAAATTTCTTTGCTAGATACATCATATCATAACTAGTTATTTTTTTCAAGTCGTGATATTTCAATTAATTTTGTTGGGGTTTTAACTTTTTTTACTGATTTTCTTCATCTAACATCTCGTAATGCATGACGATATCTCTATCGTAATAAGTAATGCGTCCACTTGGTAAAAGTAACATTCTGTTAATATTAAGATTATCAACAAAATCCAAATTATGTGATACTAGAAGCATTGTTCCTTCATAATTTTTAAATGTATCTGAGATTATTAATTGAGTCATTGGATCTAAGTGATTTGTTGGTTCATCTAATAGTAAAGTGTTTGCTCCAGTTAAGGATATTTTGGCTAAAGCCACTCTGCTTCGTTCTCCTGGTGATAATACTTCAACTTTTTTAAAAATATCTTCTCCGGAAAATAGAAAACTTCCTAACATTCTTCTTATTTCATAATCAGCAAGGCCAAAGTTAGCAAAGTTTTCTAAAATTGTTTTATTAGGTTCTAGTATTTCATGTTCTTGAGCATAATATGCTATGTCGGTTTTTTCAGTTATTTCAATATTACCTTCCAAAGGTTTTAAATACCCCATTATTAAACGTAAAAGTGTTGTTTTACCTATACCATTTTCTCCCACTACTAAAAGCTTTTCCCCACGAGATAAATCGAAATTTAAATTTTTATATAATAAATTTTCTTCATCATAACCAAATGTTAGGTTATTACATTTTATTGGTATACTATAACTTGGTCTATTTATTTTCATATTAAATTTAGTATATTTATTTTTCTTTTCTAATTCTATCTTTTCACTTTCTAACTTTTCTAATTTTTTAATTCTATCTTTGGCTATATTTGCTTTCTTTTCATTACCACGAATATATTTTGCAATTATATTTTTTAATTTTTCTTCTTCTTTTATTTGACGATCATGTAATCTTTTCTTTGCTAAATCTCTTTCGTTTTTAATTTTTATATATTTTTCATAATTGCCATTATACATTTCAACATTATGCTTTATTTTATCAACATAAAGAGTTTTTTTCGTTACCTCATTTAAAAATTCTATGTCATGGGATATTACTAAAATAATGCCATGATAATTTTTCAAATAATCAATTATATAATCTTTTGTATCTAAATCTAAGTGATTTGTTGGCTCATCTAAAAGCATTATTTCGGGATTTGAATACAATAGTCTTGCAAATGCTACCTTTGATTTTTGACCTCCGGATATATTTTTTAGTTTTAAATCTAATAATGAATCTTCAATATTCATACCACTGATAATTTTAAGAAGTGAGCTTTCTGCGTTATATTCGTCATAGTATTCAAGTAATTCACTAACACAATTTATTTTCTTGTAGTATTTTTTTAACTCATATTCATCTTGGGTTCTAGCGATAATTTCATATAAAGAGTTTAACTCTTCTTTAAGTTCTTTTATTGGTCTTCCTTCAAGTAAGTATTCAAATACTGTTTCTTCTTTATTACTTGCATCATCCATTATTACTTGAGGTAAATATCCTAGATTAATTTTGGTATTTAAAGTTATTGTACCTGAATCTGGAGTTAAATTTCCTAATAATATATTAAACAGTGTTGATTTTCCTGCTCCGTTTACCCCGATTATACCTACTTTATCATTGTTATTAATTTGAAATGATATATTATCAAATATAGTTTGAGTTCCAAAAGACATACATAAATTTTCTATTTTCAAAAGTATCACTTCCTTACAAAGGAATTATAGAAGATTAACACAATCAAGTCAATAAAAAAACTGTTTACTTTTTTTGAACAACATAAAAATATCCGATAATTGTTTTTTTTAATGTTTCACAAAATTTATCAATTATTTTTTCCAACATTCTTAATTATTAAATACTATTTTGTTTTTTCACTCTATATCATTTTACTTCGTTTTTTTAATTTTCTTTACAAGAAAATTATTTTAATTATTTATGAATGCATCTTTTAGATTGTTAAATTTTAATTTATGTATGACTATTCTTTATCTGTTTTATTTTTAAAAAAATACATACCATTTAAATTGATATGTATTTTTATTTTATTTATCTTTTAGTGAGCTTTCTAAAATTTTATTTAATGCAGTATTACCTTTTTCTGTTAGATGTATTCCATCTGCCATTAAATAGTCTTTGTTCTTTTGAATTTGACTGTAAAAATTAATTACTGTTACATTGCTATAACTTCCTAGACTATTTAATGGTTTTCCACTTGACACAATATATAATTTGCTATTTTTACAAAGTTCAATTAATTCTTGATACTCTTTTATGGATATCACTGTTGAATTATCAAAGGCTAGTATTATTTTATTTGCTAAGGTATTTTCCTTAATAGATTTTTCAATACTTTCTTTTAAATCTTTATAACTAAAATCTTTATTTATTACGAATTTTGAGTCTGTAAAGTTTGATTGTAATGTTTCAAAGTCATAGAATAAAATATCATTACCATAAAAAACCATTTTCTTTTTTAGTTCCTCTTGGTGTTCTTTAATAAGTTGTTCTTTTTTATCTTTAAATGTAGCTTTGTAAACATCTACGATGGCATTATAAATAATCTTTGTATATTCTTTTCTTCCTGTTGGTGGTAAATGAATTCCATCGGCATAGAACCAATCACTATGACCTTTTGAAAGACTATACCAATCTATAATATGTAAATTATCATATTTTTTAGCTAATTCATTTAGATTATCATTTACATAAGTATAATTTGTTGTATTGATCCAAAAAACTGTTTTATCTTTTAAAAGATCCATTATTTTTTCTTTGCAACTATTCTTGCAATCTCCATTTGTTCCTAGATGAATTACTACTGGGTTACCAAGCTTTTTGTTATTTTTTAGTTCCTCAAGAATTGTATATCCTACATATGTAGAACGAGACTCTTTAGAGTCAAAATAGCTATTAGGAAACGCTTTTTTTAAATTGTTCATGGCTCCGAGCATAACTGAATCTCCTACAAAAGTTACAGGAAGTTCTTTAACTAATTCATCAAGACTCTTGTTTTCTAGTTCTTCAAGTTGTTTCGCCCAATCATCTTCTTCTTTTTTCTCAAGAATTTGATACTCTTTTTGTTTTTCTAACATTATTTTTTCATTTTCTGCTAATTCAGCTTGTAGTTGCTTCATTTCTTTTTCGTGTGATTTTGTAGTTATATATTTATAACCTCCGAATGCTGATAATCCTATGATTACAACTAATACTATTCTTCTTACTATTTTCATATTATCCCTCTTATTTAGTACCATATGTAATACATATGATATTATTAATATAATTATTATAATTAATGGTGTTTTTAAATAATGATTTACATTTATATATTGAAATAAAAATATAACTGGATATTGTACTAAGTAAATTTCATAACTTAAATCAGACATTACTTTAAGTATTTTATCCAAAATATTCAATTCTTTTTTATCTAAAACGGCATAATCAATTAATCTACATGATATTAAAGTTATTATGATCATACTAAATGTAAATAACTTTGAATTTGAATCTATTAAACAAAATAATACTATGGATATAACTAAATATGCTCCGAATATTATTTTACGAAGTGGTTTTTTTCTAATATACTCTGGTACTAATGGTTTGTAATACGAATGAATAAAACCTAAGCACAAACCGAAAAGTATTGAATAAACTCTTGCGAATGTATTATAATAGGCATTCATTAAATTAGAACCTAGAGTACATTTATAAAAATATGCTGTCCCAATTACTGCAAGTATAAAAGTAAAAGCACAGGGAGCTAATTTATCTACTTTATCTCCAAGTTTTTTTAATCCTTTGTAAATAAATGGAAAAACTAAATCAAATTGTAATAATATTGATATGTACCACAAATGCATAAACGGTGAATCTACATGCCTAGCAAAATAATCTAAATTAGCATTTATTTGCCAAAAATTATTGTATCCTAATAATACTGATGTGGTTTCAGTTTTTAAACTTAGCCAGTTAATACTACTAAAAAAAGAAACGATAGCCACTGATATTAAAGTGACCATTACTAGAGGTATATATATTTTTTTTAATCTAGATATATAATATTCTTTATATGAAAATTTTTCTTTTTTAAAAGACGTAACACATGATAAATATCCACTTAATACAAAGAAAGTACATACCGCTAAATAACCACCTTTAAGTATTCCTAAATGATAGAATAATACTGCAATACAGGCTATTACTCTGATTATATTTAAATTTTTATAGTATTCTTTTTTATTATTTTTGCTTTTATTCATTTTGCACCTCAAATATAACACTATTTTTAACAATTCTTATTATACCATAAAAAAAGCCTTGCAATTGACTTTTATTGTTTTTTTGACGGAATATTTCTTATTCTTGACATTCCAAGTTGAACTAAAGAAAAATTATCAGATAGCTCTTTTAATAATTCTTTTAACTCTTGAATTGAAGATACCACTATGTCTGGTGCTTTTAATACAGCAAGTTGAACATATACGTCATTTTCATTTTTATAAAATACACATGGAGAATCATGACCTAGATTGCATAGGCTAGCCCAGTCCATACCAAACGAAAATCTAAAACGTGGACATATTTCATTCATCTCATTTACTGTATAAATCTCTCCGACATAAATCGTTCTTATAAGGGTCTTTTTCTTTTTATTAGAGTTTATTATTTCATATACTTCTAATTTTAATAAATCTTCTGGAAAATCAATATTATCAATATCTTCGGGCATATTGATAACTAATGGAGATGTATTTTCATCTCTTATTGTGGGAAAACTTTTTCCAAACACTGCAACAACCTTTAATTCTTCTTTATCTTCTTTGTTAAACATTAATTAATTTCCTTTCTAGATTTAGTTCTTTTTAATGCTTTTTCATCATTTAAAATAATTGATAAATCCATTAAAAATTTTTTTAATTCCGTAGTATCGGGCACAACTATATCGTCTGAGTCTAACTTAGCTACTAAAACATAATTATTATAAACATCTTTATAAACTACACATGGGGAATCATCTCTAATATCTTTTAGAGTTTTGACGTCAAAATTTTCACAATATCTATAATTGGGATGTATGCTTTTTATTATTCTTTCAGGGTATACTTCTCCAACATATATCGCACATATATATTCTTCTTTACCATCTTGTTTTTCAAATACTTCTAACTTTAAAATATTATTTGGAAATTCAACGCTTTCTAAATCGCATGGTAATTCAAGCACTAATGGCGAATTACTTTTATCTTTTGGAAATGAAAATCCTTTACTATTTGTATTTATTATTTTTAATATAATGTTTTCTTTCATTATTTACCTCCTTAATTCTGGATACTCCTATTAATCTTTTTTGGTATTTTTCCGTTAATTCAGCTAACAACATTTTAAGTTGATTTATATTTTCTACAACCATGTCACCACGATTTAATTTTGCAAGTAAAACTAAGGCCCCATTAGAATTTGGTACAAATACATAAGGCGTATTATCTTTTTCTTGAGAAAATTGAAAGGTCGGGTTTAATGATTGAATAGTTTTCTTATAAAAAACTTCTCCGATGTATATAGAAAATAAGTATTCTTCTGTTTCTTCGCTAGTTTCATATACTTCCAATTTTACAATATTTTGAGGAAATGATACTTTTTCAATTTCTGTTGATAAAATTATTTCGATGGGCATATCATCTTTTTTGTAAACTTTACCATCTTTTGTTACTAAATTTTTTATTTTTAATTCTCTTTTTTCATTCATGTCAAAACCTCCTATATAAATTATATCATTTACTTTTTAGTTTTAATATATTTGTTTTTGTTTTTCTTTATATTCTTCAAATAATTCAAAGCATTTATCATGGTCTAATTGTTCTATTTTCAAAATCTCTTCATTTTTATTGTTTATATATTTATAAATGAAATCATCTCTAAATCCTATTTCTTCTGCTTCATCTACATTAGTTCCATAATATACAGTTTGAATATTTGCCCAGATTATAGCTGATAGACACATTGGGCATGGATATCCGGTTGCATAAAGTATGCAATTTGATAAATCATGAGTTTTTAGTTTTTTTGACGCTTCTCTAATTGCATTTATTTCAGCATGAGCTGTTGGGTCATAAGTTTCCAACACTAAATTTGAAGATATACTTATTATATTTCCCTTTTTATCTGTAATTACTGCCCCAAAAGGCCCTCCTTTATTAGCATTCATAGTTTTTCTTGCTTGATTTATTCCCAGAGTCATTATTTTATCGTTATTCATGGTTATCACTCAATTTAATTTTATAAAATTTTATAAATTTAATCAAGAAAAAATAGACCATAGGCCTATTAATAAATTTTAACAAGATTTAATATAGCATTGGTTGTTCCATCAAATTCTATCGTTGTATTTGAATTTGTTCTTACACAAAGTTGTACAACCTCATCCTTTACAAGTGGTGCTATAATAGTATTACTATATGTATTTATTGATGCACCTTCCCAATCATTATTTGTATTTGTAGCTGGCAATAATAAGTTGTTACTTTTGACTGATATTTGAAGATTATCTCTTGCCATAGGCTTTCCACTAAATAAATATGGATATTAAATATATTCCACTTTCTTTGATAACTATAGAATCATTGGTATTTAAATACACATTAACAAATGAACCTTTATCTGCAAGTGGTATAGTTATTTCTGCACCTGCATTAAATGTCATTGGTGAACTTGTGGTTGAATAACGCATTCCATATGCTGTGATAGGATTTTTACCATCTTGACCTGGTAATCCTTGTGGACCTTCAGGACCCGCTTCTCCTTTTGGGCCAGTAGGGCCTTCAACATAAAAATATTTTAAGTCCTTATTTGCTTCTTCAACTATTCTTTTTGCTTTACTACAATTATCATTAAAATTACATTTTTTATCCATTTGGCAAACTTCTTTCTTTATAGTTTATGTTTGTATATAAAAAAATGTTGATAACATTTAAGTTATCAACAAACTTTATTTTTTTCTTATTAACTGAATTGATATATTATCTTTATCTTCAAGAAAAAAACTTTCTCTATTTAAATCACCAAAAAAAATATCTAAATCTTCTTTTTCGTAACCTAATGATTTTGCAATCGATATTGCCTCTTTTTCATCTGTAAAATTGTAGGCAACATGATATATTTTGGGACATTTTTTATTTTTTATTTGAAACAATTCTAAACTTGTATCTCCGAGTAAAAGACTTGCCCACCTATAATCCTCTTCTTCAAAAACAGTTTCTACTTTATAGCCTAAAACTTTATAAAAATTTATAGATCCTTCTAAATTGGTTACTGTTAATGCAATATGATCAAACTCTAACATTTTCCACCTCCAAAATCATTATATAATACAAAATAGGTGGTATTTATGCTAGTTTATTATTTTTTCAATTCTATTTAGATTTAAATTTCTTATGTCATTATCATCTTCTGAATATCTAACTACTATCATTACTAAATCATTATATTTATATATTTGTTTAGGATATACAATTCTTTGTTTTAATACTCCTTTACTAAAATATTCTATTTTAACACTTTTTTGTAAGCTTATTGCTTCTTTCATAATATCTAATATATTCTTTTTATCTTCTGGGATGTTTTCATCTTCATTTGCAACTAATCTACAGTAATTAGTAATTTTGTCTTTTAAATTATTTAATTTTTCAATATCATTATTACTTTTTAAATGACTTATTATTTCATTAATTACTTTTATATCATATTCATTAAATAAAATAGATGGTAATTCAATTTTCGAATATAATTTGTATCCACCATTTTTGCCCATTATAGATTCTATGTATATACCTTCTTTTTCTAATTCATCTTTATATAATCTTACTACCCTTGGACTGATTTCTAAAAGTTCCGATAATTCCTTACAAGTATATTTTTTACCAGACGATAATATTTCCAGCATTTTTATATTCTTTGATATTTTGGACATAGTTAATCACCTAGTACAATTTTATCAAATATACAAAAGAATGTCATCAAAAACAATTATTTTTAACCTGTCCTTTTTCGTTTTAAAATCATTGAGTTTTCATTTCCTGTAAATACTTGTAATGAATTTATTGTTGTAAAATTATCTTTACTAATAAATTTTATACCGATTCCTCCGGCTTCCGTCCATTTTAATAAGTTGCCGGAATAATCATCAACAAGGATTGCACCCTGAGCTTTTACAATTTGTGATTTATCTATTCCATTAGGAACAAAAACAATTCCTACTTCTTTATTTTTACTTCTTATATAATTTACCTTTGCTATCATTTCTTGTTGTGAATTAACAGTTGTTAGAATTGATACTCGATATCTTTTCTCTTCGCATATTTGGTTAATATAATGAAATGCTCTGTTTAATTCATCAGAAACTTCTATAAGTTCCCTCCAGTTTATATCTTGATAAAATTTAATAACACGAGGTCTATCACTTAAACTTATTCCCTGTTCTTCCATCATTTTATAACTTACTTTTATTGTATCTTTTATAACTCCATCAAAATCTATATATAAATCTGTCATTTCCATCTCTCCTTTTGCGTATTTTTTACGCATTATATTTGTTTAAAAAAGGTATTTTTTAAAATACATCTTTTTTGTTTGTTGTACAAAATTTGTACATTTTAGCTGGCTTTTTGCCATTGTATACGGTATTTTTATGCACATCTTCAATTATACCTTTATTTAACAATTGTTTTCTAAAATTTCTTCGATCAAATTGTTTGTTTAATAGAGTTTCATATACCTCTTGTATCTCCGGTAATGTGAATTCTCTAGGTAATAAATCCTTTAAGATGTTTCTTTCTAACACTCTACTTTTAAGTATTTCAAGTGACGTTTCAATTATTTTGTTGTGGTCATATGCAAGTTTTGGAATATTACTTATTTCAAAGAAGTCTGCATTTGATGTTTTTAAGGTTTCTTTTTGTAGCTCTATTCCATTCACATTTATTACACCAATAAATGATATTCCTATCATGCGTCTTAGTTCGCTTCGTTTAATGTCATCAAATACAGCTGAAAAATCCAAATCTATTCCTGTTATGCCTGTTTTCTCTTCTAATTCTCTTTTGGCTCCATCACATAATAATTCATCATTATATAATGCTCCGCTCGGAAGTGCCCAGAAATCTTTAAATGGTTCATTGGTTCTTTTTACTAATAGAATTTTAATTTTACCTTTATCTACTGTAAATATGGTTGATAGAACATGTATACCAATATTTTCATATCTTTTATTCTTTAATTCCATTATTTTCTCCCTTCATTTTAATTATATGCGTATTTTGTACGTTTGTCAAATGTTTATTAAAAAATGTTGATAACAACTAAGTTATCAACAAATTTATGGTTTTAATCTTTCTAATTTTGTTTCTTTAGAAATCATATCATTCATTATTTCTATAAATCGTTCATTAGTAATATTAACTAGTAATTTTCTTATTTCTTCTTCACTTAAATGAGAAACAAAATCCATTATATATTCATATTCCATCTCAAAAAGTATTTTTTTCTTGTTTTTTTCAATTGTTTCTTGCCAATATGGAGTTTGTTTTAATTCGACATAGTACGTACTTAATATAAATATCAAGTATTCTTTTAATTTCTTTTGAAGTTTTAAATCTGTTATTCTAATTTCTAAACTAATATTTTCTAGTGAAATCCCTGGTGTTATATAAAAATCATTATTTTTAGAAAATGATAAAGTAAATGAAATGGAATTACTATTTACATTAAAGTTATATACTACAGGAAAATTTGCAAGTAAATAATCAATTATTTCTTTTAAAGTATTAATATCTAAAAACTCATCTGTTAATATATTTCCATTTGGTACACTTTGTTTAAAATTTTCAGTGCCATCGAGGATACTAATAAATGTGTGTGGCACATTATCTTCTTCTATTAAATTTATTATTATGTCTGTAGACGGCCTTTTAAAACTTGGCATATCTAAATCTATCCTAGGAGTTTTAACGGGATGCAATTCATTTATTAAACCTATTATTTTTTCTGATATTTCTTTTTCATTTGTTATTTCCATAACCAGAACCTCCATTTGTTTTATGATAACGTTTAAATTAACAATTTTTTCAAAAGTATATATAATAAATTTGACAATGGTAAAAAGTTTTGTTACATTATTGTTGTAATGCTTACTTGGGAATGGTTAAAGCTAGGTTCTCGAATGAGAGTAGATATGCGATAGCATATTTAGAATTTCTTTGCTTCTGGGGTAAGCTTTTTTTATTTACTTAAATTTTTTATCTTCCTCTTGAACAAAATTTTCTTTTATAAACTTCAATTAAATCAGGATCATTTTGATTTTCTGGCAAATTATCTAAATCAAAGAATTTCATATTTTTTGATTCACTATCCCATTTTAATTCACCACTATATTTTCTAATACAATAAAGTGCTGTATTATTAATTACTACATCTCCATTTGGATAATCGTTTCTTCTTGAAGCACCAGATACTATATCTATTAACTCTAAATCTTCTTCTTTAACATCAAGATTAGTTTCTTCTTTTACTTCTCTTAAAACAGTATCTTGAAATCTTTCTCCAAGTTCTTGGCATCCTCCAGGTAATCCCCATTTATCTCTGTCTGCTCTACTTTGTAATAAAATTTGTCCCTCACTATTAACAATTATGGCAGCAGCACCATCTTGTAATAAAACAAATCTATGTTTTAATACGCCCATGCATAATCTAGTAAATACAGGATAACCAATTACATTACTCAACTCAATAATTTCATCTGAGGTTAATGGTTCAATAATTTTTACTAAATCTTCGTATGTTAAATTTCTTTTTTCTTGTGTTGATAAATTTCTTATTTTATCTATTACTTCTCTACTACTCATTATTTTTTTCTCCTTAAAGAATTGTCATTAGTATAACATATATTTTTTTATTTATCTAGTTTTCTTTCTAATCGTTGATAACTTTGATTGTAATTTAAAAAGGCTTGCAATGCACTAGTAATAGCACTACTATCAAAAATTTCTCTTTTATAAAATCCATTTGTTAAGTATCCTGTAATGCCATTTTCTTTTTTATTTTCTTTATTTTCTATAATTGCTTCTATTACTTTGTTTAATGAATTACCTTTACTTACCCACTCAAACATGTTTTTAGAAATTTGCAGCCCCTGAGATTTTCCTATAAATTCATTATTATTAATGTCTATAACTGATGCATATGTTACAATAAAATATGTGTTATTAACTTTTTCATAGCCTCCTTCAATGCTAATAAGCAAATCAAATGCAATATTTCTTTCCCAACAATATTCATATAAATTTTTATTTCTGTTTTGTGCACCAATTAAAGTTTCTTCGTTAATTGGTTTTGAACTTACTTCTGATGGAACATCTATGGATAAAATTTCTATATCTTGATACCCAAGAGTTTGCATTGCTAATTTTATTGCATTTATTTTTGAAGGATTTTTTGATCCTAATATTATTTTCATTTCTTACCTCTTTATTTATTTTCTATTTCTTTTGTCTCCAGTATTAACTTATCAAAGTCTGAAATATAATTTTTATCTTGAATTATTCTATATTTTTCATATTCTTTCATAGCTTTTTCTAAAGCTTTTTTATGAGAAATTTCGCCTTTGTTTTCTAAAACATCATAATGCAGTAATGTTAATGCATTTTCAACTTCTTTTATCCAATCATTCATATACATTGGAATATTTCTTTCTGCATTATTTTCAGCAATATCTAAAAATAAATTTACTAAATTATTTAAATTTTTAATTTCTTTTTCATCTAAATAATTTTTTGCTATTATTACATCTGATTTTAAAATTTTCCCATCCGGAGATTTTTCCCATGTTGTTAATCCCATGTTATCTTTGTTGGCATCGACCCTGCTATAAACTATTTCTGCTGCCGTTTGTCCAGTAATGGCGTAATGAAATTTATTTTGAATGGTTTTGTAAAATGTTATTGCTTTATTAGCATTTTTATTATAATCAATTGAACATTCTGCAAATATATCAGTGATTTTTTGATAAAACATTCTCTCACTAGTACGAATTAATTTAATTCTTTCCAATAATCTTTTAAAATATTCCTGATCTGATTTTCTAGCTTTCATAAATCTGTCATCATTTAAAGCAAAACCTTGAATCATGTAATCTTTAATTATTTTGTTAGCCCAAGTTCTAAATTTAATTGCTTTTTTTGAATTAACCCTGAAACCTATAGAAATAATCATATCAAGATTATAATAAGAATATGTTCTTTGCACACTTCGATTTCCTTCTTTTTGAACTTGTGCAACTTTTGCACAAGTTGCCACTTCTTTTAGTTCATCATCTTTATAAATATTATTAATGTGCCTGATAATACCTGTTCTATCAACATTAAAAAGTTCCGCAATAGCTTCTGTATTTAACCAAACGTCTTCATTTTCAAGTAATACTTCAATTTTTATATTACCTTCTTCATCATTGTAAAATATAATATTTTTTTCTGTGCCAATTAATTTATTATTCATATTTCCCCCTTGTGCATAATTATTTATCAATTTAATTATATCATTAATTTTCTTTGGCCACAATAACAATGCTATATTTTAGAAAAAAATGTTAATAACTATATGGTTATTAACAAGTTTTTTATATATTGCCTTTTAAATTTTAATGTTAATGCTATACATTTTTTCTAACACCTAATTATTTCGCTGTTTTATCTTTTTATATTTTGTTGCTCTCTAGTTTCATTCATCATAAATACTAATGCTTCTACTTGTTCTATATCATCTTTAGAAATAATTTTGGTTTCACCTTTTGAAATATTTCTGCGTGCTTTAAAACATTTTAGAAACACAACTTGAGTAAAGTCGATGTAGTTTTGTCCTCCGAGATTTTTAGCAAATGATAATAAGTTACCGGTAACATATGTTTTTTTAATTTCATCTCTAAATGTTTTATAAAACAAATTAATTAATGGGAATAATCGTTCTTGCCACGATGAAGATATTTTTAAATCTATGCCTAATCTTCTAAGCTCATCCAAAATATCTATTGTTATTTTTTGATTAATTATTTCATTTAAGTCATTATCATTGGATACTATTCCATTATTTTGTTCTGTTATTGTACTTAAACCGCTTATTATTCTTAATGGATTTTTTGATAAAACATGACAACTAATCATATGATTTATTTCGTGAATTATATGAGTTATATTATACGATAAAGGTAGAATTAAAACATCTAATTCATCAATAAAAGCACTTTGTGAAAAACATTTCTCTTTACATTTCTTTAAGTATTCATCTATAATTTCTTTTGGTAAAGAGGTTTCTATTATATCATTTATATCGCTATAATTTTGTATTTCATCATCATACCAAATAATCTTCAGCTCTTTAAATCTATTAGTGATAAAATCGTAATACTCAGTTCCATAAACATTAATAAAAGCCTGAATTATTACATCTAAATCTTCGTTTAATTTTATTTTACAAATATTATGTTTTGTTTTTAAATCCATAGTACATATCCCCTTTATATTAATCTATAATTCCTAAAAAAATTGTTACCACGCCAATAATACAATGACTAATCGATACTCCAAATAAATTTTTATCTTTTATATACAAATTATACCAAATTAAACCAATTATAAAAGTTAATACAATGGTTAATATATCTTTGTATATAATATGGACAAATGCATACATAGACGAAGATATTAACATAGTACTATGTTTGCCATTATCAAAATAGCCATAGAAACCACGATATAAGAATTCTTGAATTGGGCATGAAATAAATATATAAAATAAATAAAAGTATATTGTTTCACTTGGAACAAACTTATTTATATTTAAAAATTTCATTAAGATAATAATTGATACGGATATAATAATTATGGGTAAATTGCTGATTAATGAGTTTGCAATATTTCTTTTAGTTATACCTAAATCCTCATTACTTATATTATTTTTTCTTAACCAAAAGTATATTAGAATTCCAAATGTTACTAATATATAAAATTTATATTTAAACAATTGCTGAAAAATTAAAATTGATAAGGGAACTAATATATATAAAGTATTGATAACAATAAATATTTTTTTGTTTTTCATTCTACCTCATTCCTTCGTTGCTTTTTATCTCATTAAAACTTCCGTATTTTTAAATTAAAAGGTGTAACCTAACTATTTTGTTTACACCTTTTTGTTAAATTATATTACTTTCCGCAGCAATTCTTATATTTTTTTCCGGAACCGCAAATGCAAGGATCATTACGACCAATTTTGTGGCTAACTCTTTTAGGTTGGTTCTTTATTTTTTCTTTGCCATCATTAGCTGTACCTTTTAAAGTTTGTTTTCTTTCAACATTTTGACGAACTTCGGCTTTAAGTAAGAAAAGTGCAATATCATTATCTATTTTGTTAAGTAAGTTATCAAACATTTCAAAGCCTTCCATTGTATAGACTTGAACTGGATTTGATTGCCCATAACCGCGTAGACCAACACCTTCTTTTAAGTGTTCCATAGCACTCATGTGGTCTACCCAACTTGTATCAATAACACGAAGTGATATAGCTTTTTCAAAATCATTCATAAGTGGAGATGATATCATTTTCTTTTCATAATTTTTGATAACTTGTGCACTTATGTGATCTATTACTTCTTGCTCTTTCATTCCTTCAAGGACTTTGGCATTTAATTCTTCACCTTTTAAGAAGTTAGTATTTACATATTCTGCAATTTCAGATAAATCATTTTCTGTTAAACAATTTTCTGGTGGAATATGACTGTCTACAAGATTTGTTATTGTATTTTTAAATGTTTCAATAATTGAATCATGAATACTTTCTTGATCAAGTATCTCATTACGACGTGCATAAATTATTTCTCTTTGTTCATTTAAAACATTATCATAATCAAGAAGGCTCTTACGATAATCGAAGTTATTTCCTTCAACTTTCTTTTGGGCTGATTCAATACTTCTGGTTAATGCTTTAGAGCGAATTGCTTGATCTCCATCAATTCCCATACTTATTAACATATTTTTAATTTTTTCAGTACCGAAACGACGCATTAAATCATCTTCAAATGAAACAAAGAATTGACTCGTCCCTGGGTCTCCTTGACGTCCTGAACGACCACGCAACTGATTATCAATACGGCGTGATTCATGTCTTTCGGTACCAATTACATAAAGACCGCCAATTTCACGAACGCCTTCACCAAGTTTAATGTCTGTTCCACGACCAGCCATGTTTGTTGCAAGTGTAATAGCATCTTTTTCACCAGCATGAGCAATTATCTCAGCTTCTCTTTCATGATTTTTTGCATTTAACACTTCATGTTTCAATCCATTTTTAGTTAATAATTTACTTAACTTTTCATTTGATTCAACTGAAATTGTACCAATTAGAATAGGCTCGTGTTTAGCATGAATTTCTTTAACAACATTTATAATGGCTTTATATTTACCATTTTCTCCAGAATAAACTAAGTCTGGTAAATCTTCACGAATTACTGGTTTATTAGTTGGTATTCTAATAACATACATGTTGTAAATATTTCTAAATTCTTCTTCTTCAGTCTTGGCAGTACCTGTCATACCTGATAATTTATTATACATTCTAAATAAGTTTTGGAATGTAATAGTTGCCATTGTTTTAGTTTCAGTGTTAATTGTAACTCCTTCTTTAGCTTCGATTGCTTGATGAAGCCCTTCAGAATATTGTCTTCCATGCATTAATCGGCCCGTGAATGGGTCTACGATTATAATGGCATCATTATCTACAACATAATCAATATCCTTTTTAAATCCATAGTTTGCTTTTAGGGCTTGATTTATATGATGTACTAAATTAGTATTATCCAAATCATATAGATTTGTTATATTTAAAAACTTTTCAACCTTTTTACTACCTTCGGCAGTTAAAGATACACTCTTTGTTTTTAAGTCAATTGTATAATCTTCTTCTTCTTTTAATCTTTTAGCAACTCTATCTGCTTCAACATAAAGATTATTAGTATTAAATTGTCCACCACTGATAATTAATGGAGTTCTTGCTTCATCAATTAAAATTGAGTCAACTTCATCGATGATACAGAAGTTAAGTCCTCTTTGAACTCTATCTTCTTTTCTTACAACCATATTATCTCTTAAGTAGTCAAATCCAACTTCATTATTTGTAGAATATGTAATATCTGCGTTGTATGCTTCTTGCTTTTCTTTTGGTGATAATTCTCTTAAGTTGATACCAACGGATACACCTAGTAAGTCATATATTGGTCTCATCCATTCAGCATTACGACTTGATAAGTATTCATTAGTTGTTACAACATGAACACCTTTTCCGCTTAAAGCATTTAAATAAGCTGGTAAAATTGTAGTTAAAGTTTTACCTTCACCAGTTTTCATTTCCGCAATATTACCATAATGGATTGCTAAGCCCCCAAGAATTTGAACATGGAATGGTTTTTCTCCAATTGCACGATAAGCAGCTTCACGAGCTAATGCAAATGCAGGAACCACAATATCTTCTAGAGTTTTTCCATCTTCAAGCATTGCTTTAAATTCTAAAGTTTTATCTTTAAAATCTTCATCTTTTAAAGCTTGCATAACAGGTTCTAATTTTTCAATTTCTTCTGCTAGTTTTTCAAAGCGACATAATTCTTTATATTCACTATCTAATAATTTTTTTATAAAATTCATTTTCTCATTTCTCCTTAATGTGTATTATACCATAAGTAAAAAAAAAGAAAAAGCATTTAACCTTTTTTTCGTAGTAATATCAAAAAAAAGAAGCCTTTTGGGCTTCTGGTTATAAACTATTTAACATTTATGATACCAAATTTACCATCTTTTCTTTTATATAGAACAGAAACACAATCTTCATCAATATTTTTGAAAACAAAGAAATCATGATTTAATAAATCGATTTGAAGCATTGCTTCTTCTTCATCCATTGGTTTCATTTCCATCTCTTTTCTTTTGACGATTTTTGGTGCTTCTTCTTCCTCATCATCATTAACTTCAAAATCAAAACTCATTTCAAATTTAGGAACATCGTGATACTTCTTGCCAAGACGACTTTTATTTTTTCTAATTTGTCCTTCAAGTTTATCAACTACTAGGTCCGTTGCTGCATAAAGGTCAGGATGTCTTTCTTCTGCTCTTAAAGTAAATTTACTTGTTGGCACTGTTACTTCAATACTTTGATCTTGGTTCTTTACCTTAATTAAGACCTTACATTCAGTTGCCTTAGGACTTTCAAAATACTTATCTAGCTTTCCTAACTTTTCTGTTATGTATTCTTTCATTGACTTTGTGACAGTTACTTTGTCACCACGAATACTTATCTTCAAATTATCACCTTCCTAATTTTAATATACCACAAAAAAAAGAAAAAAACTACTTAATTGTAGTCATTTCTTGTTCTAAAACATCAACTGCTTGTAAACCTTTTGAAGTTTCAATTAGTTTAAAATTTACTGTAGCACCTTCATTTAATGTCTTATAACCTTCTTTAACAATAGCTGAATAATGCACAAAGATGTCAGATAGTTTATCACATTCGATGAAACCGTAACCTTTGTCATTATTAAACCACTTAACAGTTCCTTGCATCATAACTCTTAGCTCCTTCCTACATTTAAACTTTAACACACTAAAGTTTATAATGCAACAAAAACCGTTCGACATTTTTTGACAAAAGTCCTTAAATTCAACCTTTTACGCTAGTAATTATATGGGTTTCATAATTTGAAAAAATATATGTTTTTATATTAAATTTATCTTCTAATTTAGAAAATATCTCTTTTATTAGTTCACCACTACCTAAAAGATATACTTCTTTTTGATTTAAAATATAACTAAGGTATTCTAATATATCATCTGTTTTTAAAAAGCCTTGAGTTTCCATGTATATATTATTTATTTTTTTATATTCATCTAAATATGTTATATTAAAGTAATCATCAAATACATTTATATATGCAATATTATTATTTAATTTATAATACTTTAACTCTTTTTCTATAATTATTTTTCTATAATTAAATGAGTTTATTATATTTTTTAAAAACGTTATATCTGCAGGTGTATAATTTGATGCTACAACTACTTTTATTGTTTCACCAAATAAAGAGTTATTTAAATGATTTTCACTTAATAACTTTTCAAAAGATTTCATAAATTTCTTTATATTACTTATTCTTCCACCATAAACTATATTCTTAGATAATTTATATTTTATAATATCTTTTTGTTTCTTACTTTTTAAATATAAACAATCGTCTGTTATATGCAAAATATTATTATATTTCATAATTTATCCTCTTTTATATTTTTGTCTAGTTACTTCTCCCCCACGAATATGTTTTTCTTTGTCATGATTTTTAAATATATCGTCTATTTCTGCTCCAAGTTTTTTATCTATTTCTTTTAATCTTTCGGAAAGATCCGTATGTACTGTGCTTTTACTAACATTAAATAAACCTGCTGTTTTTCTTATTGTATCTTGAGTTTTAATTATGTGATTTGCTTCATTTAAAACTCTTGTTTTTATATCTTTATTCATTAACCAAACAACCCCTTAATAAACTATATTATTAAAGGGCTGTTTTTATGTTATTTTAAATCTTCGATGTTCATGTTATAAAAGTCTTCTGGATCTATTGTAGTACCATTATGATATACTTCAAATAATAAACAATTTTCTGTTTCTCCATTTAGGCTATTATCTCCGCTTTTACCAATTACATCTCCACTTATTACAACATCGTCCTTTTTTACTTGAACATCACTTAAACTATAATAAATGGTTTTTAAGTTTTGGTTATGAGTTATTTCTACATAATTTCCTAGTATATCATCTTTAGAAACATTAGTTACTGTTCCATCAAATGAACTTAATACATCAAATTCATCTTTTGATGAGTATAAAACCCCACTATTTTGTAAATAAGTATTTTCATAATATACTAATGAATTTTGTTGCTTTGCCTCTTCATCTTTCATATCATAGTATGATTTACTTATGGATACATTACTACTTACATATGGTCTTTCTATTTTACTTTCTACAATGTCCTCATTCTTGCCAACTGGTGTTACATTGTTTTTTAATGCACTTACAGCCATATTACCATATTCTACTTTACTTTGTAGTATATTACCTAAAAAGGAAATACTGACAAATAATACTCCGATAACCATTACATATACTGTTGGTAAAACAAATTTTTTAAGTCTTTTTGTTTTCATCAATTCACCATCCTAATTAAAGTATGGGAATTATTTTTATATTTTATACACTAATTTTTTCAATATTTATATTTTGATAATAATGTTTTAATATCTCTTCATAATTTTTACCAGATTTGGCATATTCATTTGCACCATATTGACTCATTCCAACACCGTGTCCATAACCGTTCATAGTTATATTTATGGTATCATTTATATTGATAGTAAAGTCTGTTGATCTAAGTCCAAGTAAAGCGCGAATCTCTGTTCCTTTATATTCTTTACCATTAATATTTATGGTATTTACACGACCTGATGATGTTTTATTAATATCTTTTATTATTATACTTTTACAGTCTATATTTAATTTATTACAAAATTCTTCTTTATTAATACTTACATTACTTGTAAAATTACTTTCAGGAGATTCTACACTCTGTAAATATTCTTTATTAGAACCAAATACATAAGATGAATCTTCTGTCTTGCCATTTGATTTTGCAAAATACATACTTAATATTACATCTTTATCATAAGTCATTACTAAACCTTTTGTTTCATCAACAGCTTTTTTTATTTTATTATAATAATATTCATAATTACTTTGCCAATTTTCTTGCATTGCATCTTTTGTTATATATACTTGATTAGATTTATCTGTTACTAAGTCATAAGTTCCTTTTGAGCTCTTCATTTTATATATTGCATATGTTCTAGATGCTATTGCTTGTGCTTTTAACGCTTCCATTTCAAATGAAGCTGGCATTTCTCCGGCGATAACTCCGATTACATATTCTTCTAAATCAATATTTGTAATATTTCCGGTACTTGTATCTTTAATTGCTAGTTTTATTTTTTCATTCTTTACTTCAGTATAATCATCTTTTTTTTCATTATTAAAATAAGCAGTTTCTTTTTTAGAACTGCTTATTGCTACGATTGACAAAATTACTACCACTATTAATAGTATTTTATTTTTCATATATTCTCCATTTTAATTATATTAAATATTTAAAAAATCTAGTACAAAATTTGTTAATAAGTAACCAAACGAAAAACTTAAAACCATGACAAGGACCTTGGCTTCGATTACTTTTCCTGATTTAATTATGCCACTAAAGTTTACTCCGGATAATCCAAAAGCACTTACAAATGCAAAAAAGATATAAAGTAATAATTTAACTAACATAATTTTCTCTTTCTATTTTATTAATTTTTTCTATTCTTCTTAAATGTCTTTCTTCACTTGGCTCTTTTGTTGCTATAAAATTATCTAGTATATTATGTATTTCTTCTGGTTTTATATTAGCACTAAATGCTATAACATTGGCTCCATTATGATTTTTAGCTGTAAAAGCATCATTGCCATCTACCACTCTAGCACAACGAATTCCGTGAATCTTGTTAGCAGCAATAGACATGCCAATTCCTGAACCGCATACTAAAATTCCGAGCGAATGTTCATTTAACACTTTTTCACAGACCCATTTAGCAAAATCAGGATAATCATCTTGATCATTATTTGGAATGTCTGGCGTTAATACTTCATAACCAAATTCATTTAAATAGTTAATTATATCTTCTTTACATTTAACCCCTTGGTGGTCAAAACCTAAAAATATTTTAATAGTAATCATCTCCCTATAATTAATTATACTAAACTCTTAGGCAAAAGAAAAGAACAAATCAATTAGTTTTGTTCTTTGTCTAAACCAAATTTTTTATTGAATTTTTCAATATTTCCAGTTTTCTTAGTTTTACCTTGAGTACCTGTATAGAATGGATGACATTCACTACAAATTTCAACGTCTATTTTTTCTTTTGTTGATTTTGTTTGAAATGTTGCTCCACATGCACAAGTAACAGTAGCATCTTTTACTTCTGGATGGATATTTGCTTTCATATTCTCTCCTTCCGCCATACCACATTCATGGCATAGTAATTCGTTTTTCTAACCTATTATACCATATTTTATGTTTTTGGCAAGGTTACTTTAATTATTTTATTAAATTATTATGTAAAATTTTCAACTATCATTAATTTACTATTGTTTTTTTATGAAGATTAACTTTATTGGCTCATTTCACTCAAGTTTTTCCGTTCTTTTATAAAGAAATGTCTGGCAATCATTTTATTCGAATTGGGTCTGATTGACTTCCTGCCCCTCCAATATAGGAAACTGAAGACTTTAGATACATGACCGGACGAGAGTAAAAACCGTTATCCGTTTTGCTAGAGCTCGTAAAGAGCTTACCTTGTTGAAAAACAAACAAATTTTTGCTACCTGAGGAAACAGGCGTTATAGTCCATTCATAAAATCCTGTGGACATCCAATTTACTGATTTTATTGATGAATTATCATATGAACTCATTTTTGTTGTCCATGCATTTGGTGATGCTGCAAATCCATAGTCATTAACATACATTAACCCTATTTTTGAGGTGCCATCGCGAGGTCCATATGTTTTGATGGCATTTGCTATTTCTTCTTTATACATTTCACTTGGCGTTACAGAACTTGTTGAATGCCCACTTACTTTCCATGTAGTGTCTTCAATCATATTTGACCATGTCGTACCTATATTATTTAAATAATTTGTGTTTAAGTTTATTGTATTCATACCAGAATATTTCCATAGATTACAACCAAAAGTTGTTTGCCCAGGCACTGCTAAAAAAACAACATTATTTGATAGGAGTGCGACGTTGCTAGGGCACGAATTTAATGATGACCAATTATAATATACTGTATCCTGAAAATATTCCCCATCTGTACCCAACAAATCACTTTTAGCTGCTGTTGCTTTAATTATTTTAACTTGACTATCAAATAAACCAATTATTCTGTATAAGTTATCTGTTGGACATGTTACTGAATCACTTCCAAAACACACATAATTATTAACGCTATTATCAGCACCAGCATATCTATAACTTCCATCATCAACTCCATTTTCTAATGCCCCATCATGATGATATATATTGTTATTTCCTTGTACTCCACTATATTGTGATTTTACATATTCTGCTAATGTTTGTGATTGAGATGACTCTATTTTTTCATTTACTACATAAATATTGGAATATATACCATTCGTATCTATTACTTTTACTATTATTCTATAATTAGCACTTTTTAAATCTGTAAATGTATATGTATTACTTGTACTTTCTTTATATGTATTTCCATTATCTATCGAATAATAGTATTTTGATATATTATTTGTTCCTTTACTTGCTGTTACTGTTGTTGTGATTGTATTTGTTGTTTTACTTGTTTCTACCTTACTTATTACTGGTAAATTATAATTATCTGTTCGATAGTTATAATTATACACATTTGTCTTTACTTTCTTTTTATCTATTGCATACGCTGATATTTCATAATTAATATCATCTTTTATATTATTAAATGTATAACTATTACTTGTACTTTCTACATATGTTAGATTACTTGTTGCAAGTACATTACTTAATCTTTGTATTTTACTTTTAATATTATTTATTGCTAATGTATCTTTTTCTTTTATTGCAAAATAATATTTATCTATTTCATTACTTCCTTGTTCTACATTTAATTTTACTGTTAAGTTACTTCCACTTCTTGTAGCACTTAATGTATTTATTGTATTCGGAGTATAACTATCATAATTATCTTTACCTATTAATATTTGTCCTGAGAATGTTTTTCCCATATTAACACTTTGATCATTATCATAATTTATTAATGTTACCGTTATGTTCCATGTATCTGTTTTTGTTGGGCTTGCTGTTATTTCTCTATTATCTAAAAGAGTTAAAAGTCCTGTTTTAGTTGTTATATCAAATCCTGAAATTTGTGTTCCTTTAGCATCTGTTACTGTTTTATGTTCTAATCCACTTATACTTGTTATTTCATTATTATTTCCATCTTTAATTGTTAATAATAAATCTGGTGAACTTGTACCTATAGCATACTTAAAATTATTATCTGATATATTTAAATATAAGTTATAATGTTCGCTGGTTGTATTGGTTTTATTATTGGCTGTAAGTATTGCTTTAGCAAACGTTGTACCTAATGCATTTCCTTTTCCACTTCCAAATGATGTTTGATCAGCATAGATTGATATATCATCACCAATTTCAAAATTAAATACATCTGTGGTATATGTTGTTACTCTTAAGTTTGTACTTGTACCATCTCCACCACTTGCTTGAAAGTATGCATATGTTGCTCCGATTATTAATATAAATAGTGCTAAACTTGCAATTACACTCAATATTATTGCTTTTTTATTTTTCACATTTACTACCATCCTTATTTTGTAAAAATATTATATCACTTAAATTATAAATTGTAACTATTTTTGTGTTACTTTTATCACACAATTTTGCTTGTTATTATCACATTAAGGGTTTTAATATAATGCATAAATTTATTATATCCAATATTGAAGAGGAACATACAATTAAAAAAGGATTTTCATGTAATTGGTTTCTTCTTTATTAATATGTTCATTGTAAATAATGTGTTTTATGATGTACATTATTTTATTTATTATATGCTTAACATGTTATGTAAAATATGAAAATAAAAGTTAGCAATTATAATACAAATGAAATAATAAAAATGATACGAGAGTATGTTGATAAAACACAATTTGATTTTGCTGATGATACCCATATAAGTAGAAGCGCTATACAAACTTATGAATATGTTACAGTTAATTATACATTTGAAACATTATTAAAGATTGCTAAATATTATTATTTTGATATAACTATAGAAAGTACAAGTAAAACAGATAAAATGATTACATAAGTATTAATTATTTTTATACATTAAAAATAATTCTTTTGCTATTTCTTGATGTGCTTTATAATTCATGTAATATGAAGATTTTTCTAAATAATATTCATCATGTAAAGAAAAAGCTAATACATCTAAGAACAATGCATTATATTTACCACATAAAATTTTTAGTTTTGAATTAACTTCAATAGCATCTTTTTTATTAAATTTATTAGCGGGATATACCCCAAGAACTACGATAGAATCATTATAAAATTCTCTAGTATTTTTTAAAAATGTATTCATTTCATTTATGTAGTTATCTATTGTTTCTGTAGTTATTTTTTCTGTTAGGGATTTACTTGCAAATTCATCAATTCCAATAGCAATAGTTATGTAATTTGATTTTGCTATTATTTGTTTTATTGGAGTTCTAGAGTTTTTACCTATTCTATTGTTATTTAAATGTTCATTTAATTCATGAATTGTTTCATGAGCATAAGAAAATTCATGATTATATATTCCTAACCTTTTTTTGTTCTCTAACTTTTCTGCTAGATAATCATTAAAGCTTGTGCCTGCGACATTATATGGTGTCATACCTACACTAAGACCATCACCAATGGCCATAAAATTTGTTTTTGATGATACTCTTAAACTATTTATTATAAATGTTAATATAGCACCGAGAACTATAATTAAAATTAATTTATATCTTCTTTTCATAATTGCCCCCATTAAAAAATGTAAAGATTTCTCTTTACATTATATTTCTTCTATTTTAATAATAGCACCGACATGAGATAATTTGTTAATAATTCTTTCATAACCCCTTAGAATATGTTCTGCATCATTTATTATTGTCGTGCCATCTGCAAGTAAACCTGCCGTTACTAAGGCTGCTCCGGCACGAAGGTCTGTTGCTGTTATTTCCCTACCATGTAATTTTGTTGGTCCAGTTATTTTAGCATGTTGTCTTTCTGCTTCAATATTTGCTCCCATTAAATTTAAATATTTTACATGTCCCATTCTGTTTTCCCAGATTGTTTCTTCAAATAATGATACTCCATTTGCTTGTGTTAATAAAACAGACATTGGTTGACCTAAGTCAGTTGGAAATCCAGGATAAACAACAGTTCTTACATTTGTTGGTTTTAAATTTGTACTTTTATTTAATATCATTTTATGGTTATTAAGTTTGAAATTTACTCCCATTTCTTGAAGCTTATTTAGAAGCACTATATTGTGTTCAGGAATCATTCCATCTATTTCTAAATTATCACCAAGTAGTGCTCCCATTATTATATATGTTCCTGCTTCTATTCTATCAGGAATAACTTTTATTTCTGCACTATGTAATTCTTTTACCCCTTCAATAGTTATTTCCTCTGTTCCTGCTCCGGTTATTTTTGCTCCCATGTTATTTAATAATTCTGCAATATTTACTATTTCTGCTTCTCTAGCAGCATTATTTATAATAGTTGTTCCATTTGCTAGTGTGGCCGCAATCATTAAGTTGATTGTGGCTCCAACTGATGCAAAATCTAAAAATATATTTGCTCCATGTAATTCTTTAGCATCAATAATATATTTTGTATCTTCTTTTGTTATTGTTGCACCTAAAGATTCAAATCCTTTTAGGTGTAAATCAATTGGTCTTGATCCAATATTACATCCTCCAGGGAAATAAATTTCAACATGTTTGAATCTTGCAAGTAATGATCCCATGAAATAATATGATGCACGAAGTTTATTACTTAAATTCTCTGGAATTATTACATTTTCCATGTTACTTGCATCTATATCTATGGTATCTTTATTATTAATTACTTTAACATTTAATAACTTCAATATTTCTATTAATGCATCTCGATCAGAAATATTTGGTACATTTGATATATGTACATTTCCATTTGCCATTATCGCGGCAGGGATTAGAGCAACAACACTATTTTTTGCTCCCCCAATTTTAATTTTTCCACTTAAAGGTTTGTTACCTTCAATTATTATTCTTTTCAAAATAATCACCTCTTTATAATATTTATGGCATGTAAAAAAGAAATATTATTGTTCTTTTCCACATGACTTGCAAAACTTTGAATCATCATCAATTAATTTACCACAATGCTTACAATAGATTTTGCTTCCTGTTAATCCTTCTTTTATAGCATTTGTTGTTATTTCTATACCTTTTTTATTTATATTTGCCTTTCTAGTAACGTTATCTTCCATTGTTTCTTCATTATTATCTAGTATTTCTTTTTCAGCATTTATACCAATATCTGCAGATGTTGATAATATGTCTTTTAAATCTTCTTTACTATAGTCCATCATATGTTTGGCAGCTTTTATTTGACTGCTCATTATTTTTCCTCGTAACTTAGGACTAATCATTAAGGCTATCATCAAAACAAAAGTTATTCCAATTAATATTGGTACAATATAAAATAAAATCTCCATAAAAAGCCTTCTTTCTTATTTATATTTTATCGATACAATCCTCAAAAGTCAATTCAAAACAAAGAAAAAACTTAAATCTATGTTAAGTTGATAATTTTTTGCTATAAAATATGATATACACCAAGTAATATAAGTAATAATATTCCTATTATACTTGCATATTTACCTATAAATTTATTCGAGTACTTGCCTATTAGTACACCTATGGATGTAAAAGAAAAACTGCATACAGCAAAAATAAAGCTAGCCACTATAAATTTACTTGTTATTTCACTAATTCCTAATCCAATGGTGAAAGAATCTATACTTACACTAAAAGCTAGGAAAATTATACTTATTAAATTTATATTAATATTTATTTCTTCTTTTTTAAAAAATTGAATTGCTAAGTTTACTCCGAGTATTATAAGAATTAACCCTAACACAATGTTACTAGCAATATTAAAGTAGTTCATAATTGTTATACCAATTTTATTGCCAATCAACGGCATTATAAAGTGAAATAATGCTACCACAAATGGGAACAATGTTAAAAATTGTTTATTTTTGATTAAGGCACCCATACTTAATGATAAAGAAAAAGTATCCATAGATAAGGATACTCCGATTAAAAAGATGGATACTAATTCTTGCATTTTTATCACCAATAAAATATATGTTAGTATTTATTTATTAATTCTTGTAAATATGATGTATATGTTATATCATCAAAATTATCTTCATTTGCTTCGAGTAAGCATAACGGCGGAAATAGTACACACCACCAATTATCTCCAAGACCATCTCCAAGAGTAACCACTAACGATTCATAATTTCCTTCTTTGTATGTCACTCCTCTATAGTTTTTTTCTGGAAAGAAATTTAATCCATAGTTAATATCATAATTTTTCTCATATTTTTTTAAAAGATTGTTTATTTTGTTCATATTTAGATTAATTTCATTTTTTGTTTCTTCTTTTGTATTTGAATTGGTTAATATATCAGCAATGATTGGTTCTAACTCGTTTCTAATTTCTATTTTTTCTTTTTGGTCCTCGATGGAATTACTATTAGCTATAATTCTAAATCTTATAGCATTATCAGGTATTAATACTTTAGTATCATTTTTATTTACTAATACAAGTATTGTTACTATAAATAAACTTATTATTACTTTTTTCATATTGTTCACCTAAAATAGTAATGGGGATAAATGAAAATATTTATTCATTAAAAAATGTTTACTTGTCATTATCAATGTTCAAGTAAACATACACATAAACAAAAAGTAAGCATCTGACACTCTAAAATCCAATGCTTCTTTTTTTATTATATGAAATTTCCTTTCATATATACTTTTATTAACATGATTTAATTGAAATTGCAAGCCAGCTTTTTATTTGAAAATAAATAAATATCGTGGTAATCCTTGTAAATCATTTTCAAAACTATATTTTAGATTTGTACTTTTTACAATTTCTTCTAATAATTCTTTTTGGTTATCTCCGATTTCAAAAGCTAATAGACCTGGACTATTTAAATTATTTAAATGTTTATTTAATATTTCTTTATAAAAATATAATCCATTGTCACTTGCAAATAATGCTAAGTTTGGTTCGTTATTTTTTACTTTATCTTGAACATACCCATCATATGGAATATACGGAGGATTAGAAATAATAATATCATAATTATTATTTAAAGAATCAGTCATACTTTTATTTATAAAGTTTATTTCTGTGTTATTAAGTAAAGCATTAGACTCTGCGACCTCTAGGGCATCGCTAGAAATATCTAACGCTGTAACAATACTATCTAAATTTTTCTTTAAAGAAATTGCTATACATCCACTGCCTGTGCCTAAATCTATGATACTTATTTTTTTATTAAACATTTCTTTGGCATAGTTAATTGTTTTATCCACGAGAGTTTCAGTTTCAAATCTTGGAATTAAAACTCTTTCATCAACATTTATAATATTTCCGCAAAACTCCACATTACCAATTAAGTATTGAGGTGGACAACCTGTTGATAATAATTCTAAAAGTTTATTGGTATCTAGATATTTTTTGGTTAATAATTCCCAATCAGGAATACTTATATAATCTGGTTTCATGTTACCTCCTTAAAAGAAAAAGCTGGTCTATTCTAAAGACATACCAGCTAACTTTAATTTTAAATCTTCAGTTATTAACGCTTCAATAATCGGTTCTAGTTCTCCATCCATTACGCGATCTAGAGTCATAGTTGAAAAGTTAATTCTATGATCTGTTACACGGTTTTGTGGATAATTATAAGTTCTTATTTTTTCAGAACGATCCCCGGTACCTATTTTTGATTTTCTTTCAGCACCAATAGCACTTTCTTGTTTATGCATTAATTCATCATTTATTTTAATCTTTAAAAGTTGCATCGCTCTTTCTTTGTTTCGAAGTTGACTTCTTTCTGTTTGACAAGTTACTACAGCTCCGGTTGGAACATGAGTAATTCTAACTGCTGAATTGGCGGTATTTACAGATTGCCCTCCAGCTCCACTTGAATGATATACATCTATTTTTAAATCACTTTCTTTAATGTCAATATTAACATTATCAACCTCAGGCATAACAAGTACTGTTGCTGTTGATGTATGTACTCTTCCTTGAGTTTCTGTAACTGGAACTCTTTGAACTCTATGTGATCCGCTTTCATATTTTAACTTACTATAAACATTTGAACCTTTAACCATGAATTCTATTTGAGAATATCCACCACTGGTACCTTCAAGAGCATGAATGACTTCAATTTTCCATCCATTGGCCTCGGCATAATAAGAATACATTCTAAATAAGTCTCCGGCAAATATATTTGCTTCGTCTCCTCCAGCTGCTCCTCTGATTTCTATAATAACATTTTTACCATCATTTTCATCTTTAGGGACTAACAATACTTCTAGTTCATGATAAAGCTTATCTATTTCTTTAGTTAAATTATCTATTTCTTCTAAAGCAATTTCTCTTAGTTCTGGATCATTTTCCATTATTTTAGCTTCTTCCAAGTTATTCTTTGCTTGTTTATAGCTTTGATATGTTTTAACTGTTTCTTCTAAATCACTTTGTTCTTTAGATAATTCTTTTACTTTATTAAAATCGTTTAGTATTTCAGGATTTGCTAAATCCTTTGTTAATTCATTGTATTTTTCTTCGATAGCATCTAATCTATTAAACATTTTTATCTTCCTTTCTTTGACTTAAATATTTAAAACTAAACGCTATAAATTACTCTCATCAATATCATCAACTACTACTAAATCCGCTAAATCATCTTCAGCAACATCGTCTGTTTCATCATCTTTGTCATAAAAGATATCGTCATCTTCTTCTGTTTCTTCTTCAATGTTATTTTCTTCTTCATTTTCTAATTCTTCATCGTCTTCTTCCATATCAAAAACCAAGTCTAATTTATGTCTTGATTGAAGATCCCAATAACCTTTATCTAACATAACAAATTTTTTGTTCGTAGACATTAATTCAAAAAATTCCATTAATTCTTCATCTATTGTTTCTTCCGGTAATCCTAATACATTAATTACTTTAGCAAAAATATCACGAAGTTTCATCTTTTTGCCACTTTCCTGAAGTATTAGTAAAGCAATATCATCATAGCCCATTAGTTCTAATTCTTCTTTTGGTATTTGCTTTAATTTCATAAATCATTTCTCCTTACATTTGTTCTGGTGGGATAACCCCGATTAGATTAAGTGCATTAAATATTGTTTGTTTAACACATTTAATTAAATTCAAATTTTCTAAAGTTTCTTGTTCATTATCAGTTAATACACGATTTTTTGCATAGTATAAATGGAATAAACTAGCAAGTTCGTATACATAGTTAGTAATTAAATGAGGTAATTCTTTTAAAGCCGCATTTTTTACTACTTCTGGGAACTCATAAACTTTTTCTAAAACATTATATGATGTATCGTCATTAATTGCAATATATTTTTCACAGTTTTTGACATTTTCTTGTCCTTTTAAAATTGAACAAATTCTTGCATAGGCATAACATACATAAAATACTGGATTTTCATTTGATTTACTCTTTGCTAAATTTAGATCAAAATCCATTTGAGTATCTAGGCTATATTTAGAAAAATAGTATCTTGCAGCATTTACTCCGACTTCATCAATTAATTCTTTTAATGTTACTGATTTGCCTGTTCTTTTACTCATTTTTACAACTTCACCATTTTCCACAAGTCTTACAAGTTGTAATAATTTTACTTCTAATTTTTCTGGATCATTTCCTAAGGCTTTAACACTACTTTTTAAACGTGCTACATATCCATGATGGTCTGCCCCGAATATATCTATCATTTTGTCATATCCACGATTAAATTTATCCATATGATATGCTATATCTGGCAAAAAGTATGTAGGTACTCCATCTTCTTTAACTAATACATGATCTTTATCATCAAATAAAGCACTACATTTAAACCATGTTGCACCATCTAAGTTGTAAGTATATCCGTTTTTAGTTAAAATATCCACAACACCCATTAAATCATATTTTTCTGATAAGGCTTTTTCACTTGTTTTTATATCATATTCTATTCTATATTCTTTTAAGTCATCAAATATATGTCCAACCATTTCATTTGTGCCTAACTTTTTAAAATAATCTAAATCATTATTTAATAAAGTGTCTTGATGTTCTTCATATAGTCTTTGTGCTATAGCTATAATTTCTTTTCCATAATATCCATTTTCAGGCATACTAGATTCTATACCACATATTTCTTTATAACGGGCAAGAATTGATAAACCTAGGTTAGTTATTTGATTTCCTAAGTCATTGATGTAATATTCTGTTGTTACATCAAACCCACTAAATCTCATGATACGCGCTAAAGAGTCTCCATATGCACCACCACGTGCATTTCCAAGGTGAAGGATTCCAGTTGGATTAGCACTTACAAATTCAATATTAATCTTTTTACCATTTCCTATATTTGAACTTCCATATTTTTCTCTTTCTTCTAAAACTTTATTTATATTTTCAAATAAATAATTTTTACTTACAAAAAAGTTAATAAAACCTGGTGCTTTTACTTCAACTTTAGTTATATTATCATCACTTATATTATTTACTATTTCATTTGCTATTTCTAAAGGATTTTTCTTAAGAACTCTAGCTAATTTCATTGCTATATTACTTGAATAATCCCCATTTTCTTGTAGTGTTGGTTTATTTATTTCAATTTCAATATCACCAACATTTAATTTTTCTAAAGCCTTTTTAATTGCATTTTTTAATATTTCTTTCATAATTCCTCTTTTCTAGTAATTTCTATTACTTTCTTTTCTTCACCAAGAGAATAAGTTAACCTTATTATATTATCTATCTCTTCAAATTTTGCATTAATATTATATTTTAAATCTGTATTAGCAAATTTTACTGTTAATATTTCGTTAGTAAAATCTACTCTGAATATATCGCTTTCGTTTATTCTTTCATAAATTTTATTAATTAAATCTACACGATGTGTACCATATTCATCTTTATAATATATAACACCATCCTCATATTTTACTAATTTATCTTTTTTTTCAATTATGGTTTCTTTATCATCAAATAGTTTCCAATCTATTTTCATGTAGTCACCTCTTTTTTTCTCACATATTATAACAGACTTTATAATAATTGTATAGTAAAATTGCATATTTTTTTAAACTTAACTCATACTACTTTTAGGTGATGCCTTTTGAGGACAATGAAGTTTTTAATTAAATCATTTATATTCCTTTTTATTTCATTTGTAGTTCTTTTAATTGGCCTTTATACCTATGCTTATTTGAGTCCTAAACTAGATTTAAAAACTAGTGGGAGTCTATATTTATACGATAATAAAAATGATTTAATATATCAGGGTTCAAGAAGTAATGAATGGGCTAATTTAGAAGATATATCTGATAATTTAAAAAATGCTGTTATTGCTGTTGAAGATAAGAATTTTTATAATCATCATGGCTTTGATTATTTACGAATTGCAAAAGCGATGCTTACAAATATTAAGAAGAAATCTATTGTGCAAGGAGCTTCAACGATATCACAACAATACATAAAGAATTTATATTTAGACTTTGATAAAACTTGGAAAAGAAAAGCTGAAGAAGCGATGCTAACTTTAGAACTTGAAGTTCATTACGATAAAGATGATATTTTAGAAGGTTATTTAAATACAATTAATTATGGACAGGGTAATATGGGTATAGTAAATGCTTCTAGCTACTATTTTAATAAGAAACCTAGTGAGTTAACTTTAGAAGAAGCTATTATGCTTGCAGGAATTCCTAAAAATCCAGCAGGATATAATCCTGTTAGTAATTATGAAGCCTCTCTAAAAAGAGCTTGGGTAGTTGCTAAATCTATGCTAAATAATGGATATATTGATGAAGATACATATAATAATTTATTTAAAGAAAGACTAGAGATTTTTGGCCAAACTAAAAATAATAATTTACAAATGATTATGTATTATCAAGAGGCTGTCTTAAATGAGTTATCTAATATTAAAAAAATACCAGCATCTTTAATTAATGCAGGTGGTTTAAAAATATATACAACTTTAGATTTGAAAGAACAAACTAGTTTGGAAAATAACATCTTAAGTAATAAAGTTGATGATGAATTACAAGTGGCTAGTGTTATTGTTGATCCAAAAACTGGTGCAGTTAAAGCCTTAACCGGAGGAATGAATTATGCAAAGAGCCAATATAATAGAGCTTTAAAAAGTAAAAGACAAGTTGGATCCACGATGAAGCCTTTTCTTTATTATGCAGCATTGGAAAATAATATGACAATGTCTAGTAGTTTTAGGAGTGAAGAAACAACATTTAATTTAGCGAGTGGAAAAACTTATGCTCCACAAAATGCCGGTAATATTTATGCTAGTAAAGAAATAACAATGGCCGCAGCACTTGCTTTATCAGATAACATTTATGCTGTTAAAACTAATTTATTTTTGGGGGTTGATAAAATGATTGATGTTGCTAAAAGAACAGGAATTAAAGCAAATTTAGATGAAGTAGCATCTCTTCCTTTAGGGACTAGTGAAATAAATATTTTAGATTATGCAACAGGGTATACGACTTTTGCATCTGGTGGGTACCAAAAAGAATTATATTTTATTGAGAAAATTGAAGATATTGATGGTAATGTTTTATATGAACATGAAGATAAAAATAGATTAGTTATTAATCCAAATTATACTTATATTTTAAATGAAATGATGACATCTACGACGAATGATGCATATGTAGATTATACAACTCCGACAGCTTTAAATATTGCTTCAACATTAACCCATAAATATGCCTTAAAAACTGGATCAACTAATACTGATTATTGGATAGTGGGTTATAATCCCGATAGACTTATGATGATGTGGATGGGTTATGATAACAATAAAGAAGTTAATGGCAATGTTAGAAATAATGCTAAAAAGATTTGGGCTTTAACTATTGAAGAATCACTAAATAGTATAAATACCACATGGTATGAAACTCCTAAAAATGTGGTAGCTATTCCTTTAGATGCCGTAACGGGTAAAACTACGAATAATCAAAATAAAGTAGCATTATATTATTATGTAAAAGGTACAGAGCCTGGAGTTAATAAAGAACAATATGTAATAAAGGAAGAAAATTCTAAAGAAGACTAGATATTTTGGAAGTAATATAATATAATTATTATAGGTGATAAAGATGTATAATTATACTTTTAAAAAAAACGATGAATATGTTTTAAATGAAGCCGCTGATGTAAATATTAAATTTACAAATAGAAATATGTTGGTTAATATTTTGTTAACAAATAAAAATGTATTAGTATTTTATGATACTGAAAGAGATAATCCAATGAAATCTGGGGAAATGCAAATTATGCCTCAGTTCGAAGTATTATTTAAAATTGATTTAAGTAATATGAATTATAAAATTGAGGATGAAGATACTATAATAAATATAAATAATAATAAAGTTACTTTATATAATTTTAACTTAAAAAATTTTATTGAAAAAGATGACTAGTTTTAATTACTGTCATCCTTTTTAATTATTATATTTATATGATATTCTGTTGGTAAATTCATTTCTTCTAATCTTACTTTATCACTATCTAAATTAAGACCTCGAATTGTTTTAATAACATAATTTAAATAATCTTGATTATTATCTGATGCTTTAGGAGATTCTGTAAATAAATCATCAAGCATCTCGATATCTTCAGTTTGATTAATCAAATTAACTGAATTTGTATTTTCATGTTTTGGAATTTCAAATGTTGGTATTTTTTCATTTGTATCCATATTAGCTGCAGAATCTTCAAGAAAATTAAAGAATTTATTAGGCATCTTCTCTGGATTTGAGAAAAAAGCATCTGGAGTTACCTTTTCTACAGGTTGTAATTCTTCTGGATGTTGTTCATTACCTATAATGTCTTTTATATCCATAGCATTGCTATAAATATCTTCGATACTTCCAAGGTTATTATTGTTATTATTATCAGATAACATTTCTTCTTTAGGTGCAATTGGTTCTGGATTTACATTTATTTCGTTATTTGGTGTTAATTCCATATTTTTAATTTCATCTTCTAATTGCTTTACTGTTAATCTTTCATTAATAATTTTATTTAATAGTTCTTTTTGTTTTTCATGTGATGGAACTTTTAATAAAGTTCTAGCATGTCTTTCAGATATTTTTTCAGATAAAATTGCTTCTTGAACTGATTCATCTAGTGTTAATAATCTTAATTTATTTGAAATTGCTGATTGAGATAATCCCATTTTTCTAGCTAGTTCATCTTGAGTCATATAACCTTTATCTAAAAGTGCTTGAAATGATTTAGCTTCTTCAATTGCTGTCAAATCTTTTCTTTGAATATTTTCTACGATTGCAACCTCTGCAGAAGCATTATCATCAAGATTTGATATTACGGCAGGAACTGATGCTAGACCTGCTAGTTTAGCTGCTTTAAATCTTCTTTCTCCAGCAATTATTTCATATTTATCATTTTTTCTTCTTAATACAAGCGGTTGAATTATACCATGTTGTTTAATAGAAAGTGCTAAATCATTTAATGAAGTGTCATCAAAAGATAACCGTGGTTGAAAACGGTTTGGAATTATGTCCTCAACAGGGACTTGTAATATCGTTTTTTCCATTTCTTTATTATTCACTTTAATCAACCCTTATCATCTATAATGATACATTATTTATTAACTTTTTGCAAGGGCTTTTTAATGATTTTTTCATAAGGTCTTAATTCAGTGTTAAGTGTTTCTTTCTCTTTTTTGACCTTTACAATATTTCTCATTCCTGCCTCTTTTGATAATGAAAATTTATTTATTTCTTCTACTATTCCATGCATTTTTGCTATAGCAAATTTTCCATCTTCAATTTCTTCTTCATTACTACCTTTCATAGCAATAAAATACCCATTTATTTTTACTAATGGCATGGCAAGTTCTGTTAAAACTGGCATATTAGTTACTGCTCTGGCTGTAACAACATCATAATAATTCAACCTTTCATTTCTTATGTTTTCTACTCTAGTGTTGATAAGTTCTAAGTTATCAACATTCATTTTTTCTTGTAGTATCGTTAAAAATTTTATTTTTTTATTATTGCTATCAAGTAAAGTTACCTTTAAATCAGGGAAAAATATCTTTAAAACCATTCCTGGGAATCCTGCACCAGTACCAAAATCAAGTAAATTGGTACAAGTTTTTAAATCTATTACTTTTGTAAGAGTTAAACTATCATAAAAATGCTTTAGGTATATGTCTTCTAAATTAGTAATAGCGGTTAAATTTGTATGTTCATTATATTCTTGTAAAAATTTAGCATAAATTTCTAATTGATTTAATTTTTTTTCTGTTACTTCAAGATTTAAACTCTGACATTTTTCTATAAATTCTTCAATCTTCATTTTTTCCATACTCTTTCTTTAAATAAATTGTTAGAACAGATATATCTACAGGATTTACTCCACTTATACGAGATGCCTGAGCAATTGTTTTAGGTCTAATTTTTTCTAATTTTTGTCTTGCTTCACTTGCTAAATTAGTAACTTTTTTGTAATCAATATCTTCTGGTATTTGTTTTTCTTCAAGACGTGATAATTTTTCAACTTCCTTATAAGCTTTTTTAATATATCCATCATACTTAGCATTTATCTCTACTTGTTCTTTTACTTCATTTAAATAATTTATTTCTATAAAATGTTCTATAAATTTCATTGTTATTTCTGGTCTTTTTAATAAATCATAATAGTTTAAACCTGTCAAGGGTACATTTATATTATTACTTTCAAATACTTTTATGACATCTTCAGTTAAATGCAAGGTATTTTCTTGTAAATATTTAGTTAATTCTTTTATTTTTTCTTCTTTATCAATTAATCTATTGTATTGTTCTTCATTTATTGTACCTATATCATGAGCATAATGACGAAGTCTTAAATCGGCATTATCATGTCTTAATATTAAACGAAATTCTGCCCTTGATGTAAGCATACGATATGGTTCAATTGTTCCTTTAGTTACTAAGTCATCAATTAACACGCCAATATAAGCATCACTTCTTTTTAATATCAATGGTTCTTTATTATCAACTTTTAAAACAGCATTTATTCCAGCGATTATTCCTTGTCCTGCGGCTTCTTCATACCCACTTGTACCATTTATTTGACCCGCTGTAAATAAATTTTCTAATACTTTATTTTCAAGTGTTGGTTTTATTTGCAAGGGATCAATAGCATCATATTCTATGGCATATGCATATTTAGTTATAACGGCATTTTCTAGTCCATGTAAGCTATGAACCATTTTTTCTTGAACATCTTCAGGCATACTCGTAGAAAAACCTTGTAAATACCAATCATCATAATATAAACTTTCGGGTTCTAAAAATAATTGGTGTCTTTCTTTATCTGCAAATCTTACAATTTTATCTTCAATAGATGGGCAATATCTAGGTCCTACTCCAGTTGCATATCCTCCGTACATGGCTGATTTTGATAAATTTTCTCTGATTATTTGATGTGTTACTTCATTTGTATATAATAAATAACATGATTTTTGATCTTCAATTTTATAATTTGGCCCAAAGTCATTTGAAAAAGTCCAATAGGTGCTATCACCATGTTCTTCACTCATTACGGAAAAATCAATAGAATCTTTTTTTATTCTTTGTGGTGTTCCTGTTTTCAATCTAATTATTTTTAAACCATACTCTTTTAGTTTTGTTGATAAATAGTTACTTCTTCTTTCACCATGAGGTCCTCCTGGGGTATTTTTGCTACCCACGAGTATATTTCCACATAGATAGGTACCCGTTGTTAGAACTACAGTTTTTCCTTCAATTTTTTCATTATTTTCAGTAATAATTCCTTTAACTATGTTATTTTCAATAATTAAATCTTCAACTAAACTTTCTTTGATAGTTAAATTGGGCATTTTCATTAAATATTCTTGCATATTTTTAGGATATGTTACTTTGTCTGCTTGAGCACGAAGACTTCTTACTGCTGGTCCTTTAGAATTATTAAGCATTTTTATTTGAATGTGGGAAACATCAGCGATTCTTCCCATTAATCCACCGAGAGCATCAACTTCACGAACTATTATTCCTTTGGCAGTCCCTCCGATTGAAGGGTTACATGGCATATCTCCGATATTTTTTATATTTCCTGTTATTAACAAGGTTTTTTTACCCATTTTGGCAGCAATGTGACTTGCTTCAATTCCCGCATGTCCTCCACCTACTACTATAACATCATACATATTATCATCTACTTTCCTAAACAAAAATTACTAAATATTTTGTCTACTAATTCACCTTCATAACTATCTCCCATAATTTCTCCAAGATAATCCCAGGCACTTTTTAAATCTATTTCAATCATATCCACTGAAAAACCAGCATCTAAATTACTTTGAGCATTTTTTAATGCTTCATATGCTTTATTTACTAAATCAATTTCTCTAAGATTACATAAATAACTCATATCTTTATTTACAATATTACTTAAATTTAGTTTTTCAGCTATTCTTTCTTTTAACTTCTCTAAACCATTTATATCAATTGTATTTCCGTATACTATATCCTTAATATTTTCTGGTATTATTAATTTACTTTCCAAATCCATCTTATTTACAAATACTATTAACTTATCATTGTTATATTTTTCTAACATTACTTTTTCTTCTTCACTAATAGCCTCATTATTATTTAAAACAAATAAAATTATATCGGCATTTTCGGCAGTCTTTTTACTTTTGTCTACCCCAATTTTTTCTACGATATCCTCGGTTTTTCTGATTCCTGCAGTATCTATAAAGTTAATTGCAACACCATTTAATGTAATTGAACCTTCGACGATATCACGAGTTGTTCCAGGAATATTTGTAACAATTGCTTTTTCTTCATCTAGTAAACTATTTAGAATACTACTTTTACCTACATTTGGCTTACCTATTATAGCTACATTTACACCATTTTTAATAATTCTTCCATTTTTAGAACCATTTACTAATTTTAATAATTCTTTATTTATTTCATCTAAATAACTATGCATTAAATCTTTGGTTACTTCTAGTTCATCAGTATATTCAGGATAATCAATATTTACTTCAATATTAGCAAGTATTTTTGCTATTTTTTCTCGTAAATTACTTATTTGTTTTGTTAGTTTTCCATCAACATTATTTATAGCAAGTGTTCTTGCAGCATCAGTTTTAGCAATAATTAAATCATTAACACTTTCTGCTTCAAGAAGATTAATTCTTCCATTTAAGTAAGCTCTTTTTGTAAACTCCCCAGGTTCTGCTAGTCTACATCCATTTGCAAGTAATACTTCCATTATTTTTTTAGTGGTATTTACTCCGCCATGGCAATTAATTTCAATTGTATCTTCAGTTGTGTATGTCTTTGGTCCGCGCATTAACATTACTAGAACTTCATCTATTATTTCTTCGTTATATTTGATATGTCCATAGTGAATTGTGTGACTTGAAGCATTTTTTAGGTCATGGTCAAAAATACTATCCACAATGTCTATAGTATTTGGTCCAGTTACACGGACAATAGAGATTGCCCCGATACCCATAGATGTTGATATTGCACAAATTGTATCTTCCATAAAAAATACTTCCTTTCATCGGAAGTATTATAACACATTTTTATATTGTTTTAAAGATTTTTATTTAGCCACATATTAGTTTATGCGAATTGGGTTGCTCATACTTCCGATCCCCGATACATAGGTTATGGAAGACGAAAGACTAAAGGATGGACGCACCCCACGGTAGTAACTAATACCGCCGCCGCTGTGGCCCACTTCACCATTGGCATCCACATTGAACTCAGCGTCCGAATAGTCAGAGCTACGGGAAATTGTCCATTCATAATCTCCCATATACACCCAATTTATTGTTCTTATTGATGTTCCATTTGCATCATTACCATCATATTCACTCAAAGTTGTAGTCCACGCACTTGGACTTGCTGCAAATCCATAATCACTCACATACATTAACCCTATTTTTGCATCATATGTTGTATTTTCTGCTGGTGCTACTATTTCATTTTGATATACTATAGATGGAATTGAATATTCTATATTTTCATGTGTATTTCCTCCAACTTTCCAAGTTGTTGTGGCTATTTTATTTGCCCATGTATTACCTATGTTATTTATAAAGTTTGTATTTAGATTTATTTTATTTAAATTAGTATCACTCCATGTGTTTTTCTCTGTTACATTATTCCAATAGTATTGATCTATTGATGTTAAACTTCCTTTATATATCGGATTCGGAGTACTTGAATCCCTATAATCTCCGTCTGTTCCTAGTAATGCACTTGTAGCATAATCATATTTGATTAATTTTACTTTGCCATCTATTACTCCGATTATTCTATATAAATTATCTGTTGGACATGGTGTTTCTGATGAGCCAAAACATACAAAGTTATTAACTCTATTCCATTTTCCAACGCCTGCATATGTAATATTTAAATTTGCTACACGAGCAGTTAAATCATCATTTTTTACTATATAAGAGTCTCCTTTACATGTTGTTTCATTTACTTCCTCAAAATTTCCTTTATTAAGTCCTATATTAATAATTTCACCATCTATCGTTTTACATGTACCATTAGTCCATGTTACCGCTTTTTTATCTGATACAAATCTTGTCAATGAAGCATCTACTAGTAAATTTACACCAGTATTTGTAATAGTGTATACTTTTTTACAATCATTTTCATTTGATGCACCAAATGTTCCACTATATGCACCTTGAACATTTTCACTATTAAATGTACAAGTATTATCTCCACCTGCATATCTATATGAATTATCATTTGCTCCATTTACTAAATTTTCATCATGATGATATACTTTTGTTGCTCCAAAAACATCTGGTGCTCCCAATGAAATAATACAATTTGCTAAATTATCACCATTCTTACAATAATCAGAAACAGAATCTGATATTTCTTTTTGTTGAGCAATTAATTTTGCATTAAAACTTTTCCCTGCATTCTTACTTTGATCTTTATCATAATTTATAAATGTTACTGTTACATTCCATGTATCTGTTTTTTGAGGGCTTGCAGTTATTTCTTTATTATTTAATAAAGTTATTAATCCAATACCCGTTGTGATATCAAACCCTGATATGCTTGTGCCTTTACCATCTGTTACTGTTTTATATGTAAGATCATTAATACTTGTTATTTCATTACCAGTGCCATCTTTTACTGTTAAAAGTATTTCTGGTGTATTTGTATCTTGTGTATAATTAAATGTGTTTTTTGATATATTTAAATACAAATAATAATACTTTGTTGCGGTATTTGTTTTACTATTTGCACTTAACATTGCTTTTGCAAATGTTGAACCAGTTTGATTTCCTTTTCCAATTGCAAAATTATCTTGGTCAAGTGATAAACTTATGATAGATCCGGTTTCAAATGTTAAAGTATCTACGGTACTAGCATTTATCCTAATATCAGTTTGGGCGCCTTCACCAGTTTGGGCTTGAAAATATGCATATGTTGCAGCAACTAGAGTTAGTGCAAGTCCAATAATTGATACTACACTTATTATTTTTGTTTTTTTATTTTCCATTCTTCCACTCCATAATTTATTTTTCTTATTTTTATGTTATTTTATCATGCTGAATATTAGAGTATTTTTTTATAAGCCAATTTGTCTTAAAAAATAGTAAGCCATTTTGGAATATGATATCTTTTTTGTGAGGAAATATCATGAATAGATTAAAAGAACTCCGTGAAGATAAAGATATAATACAAAATGAGATAGCTAAAGTTTTAGGTATTACTCAAACAGGTTATTCTAAATATGAAGTAGAAACTAATGATATACCTACCGATGTACTTAAAAAATTAGCTAAATTTTATAATACTTCAATCGATTATTTATTATACCTTACTGATGAAAGAAAACCTTATCCTAAATCAATTGTGGACATAGAAAAAACAAGTTCAAAATAAATATAAGAACTTGTTTTAATTTGTAACTTTATTATTTAAAGAATCAGCATATCCTATTAATTTTAGTTGATCTTCAGTTGCTAGATAAATAAATCTTTCTAATAATTCTTTTTCTTTATTAGTTAAATTTCTATTCATATATTTTATTGGTGTATCATCATCTGTTAATCCTAATAGATAATCTGTACTTGTTTCTAAATATTTTGCTAACTTTATTAATACTATGGCACTTGGATAACTTACTCCAGATTCATACATACTTATTGATTCTTGAGTTACTCCAACTGCTAAAGCTACATTTAATTGATTTTTGTGTCTTTTTTCTCTGATTATTCTTAGATTTTCCATACTACACTTATTCCTTTCATAAATTAATTTTATAATATTAATTTATATTAAAAATAAGTATATACTATATCTATTATAATTTTAATTTATACAGATAATAATTTATAGTTGTTTAGATTTAATCACAAAATTCCAGCTATTTTGACCACATTTTACACAAAATTCCAACTATTTTTGCCTTAAATTACACATTTTTCCTAAATTTAGACATTAAAAAACCACTATTAAAGTGGTTTGATAACGATATGTCTATTTGGTTCTTCGCCTTCACTTTCGGTTTTTACACCTTTAAAATCTGTTAAAGCACTATGAATAATTCTTCTTTCATATGATGTCATATTATCTAAAGCAACTGGAGCATTCGTAGAAACTACTTCTTTTGCAGTTTTCTTAGCTAACCATTCTAGTCTTTTAATATTCTTTTCTTTGTAATTAGAAACATCTAAATTAAATTTATAATATATACCTGTTGTATTTTGAATATATTGTTTTGCTAATGTTTCTAATGCTTTTAGAGTTGCTCCTTCTTTACCAATTAAAATATAGTCTTTGTTAGAAAACATTCTAATAGTAACTCTATCATCTTTATTGGTAAGTTCCATTGTTACTTCAAGTCCCATGTTTTCTACGACATTTCTTAAGAATTCTTTTATTTCATTATTGATATCAGTCTTCAAATATGCTGTTACTTCATAAATTGTCCCTTGAAATAATTTTCCTTTTTTAACATTACTAGTATGAAGAAACTCTTCTTTTGAAAGATTATTTTCTTCCATTAAAGCACTTAATGCTGCTTCAACACTTTTTCCCTCTTTAATTATCTTTTCCATACTTCATACCTTCTTTCTTAACTAATTTATCTTTTATTTTATCTTTTTTATTATTATCTTTCTTTTTATTAGTTAAGTCTTTATTATTAACTTTATTAATAATTATATTTTGTACTGCGATGAATGCATATGTTACAATCCAGTAGAATGCTAAGGCTGTTGGTAATGTTAATGATGCATAAATTATTACAACTAACATTACATATAACATCGTTTTCATTTGTTTAGCTGCTTCTGGTGCTGCACTGCCTGTCTGAGACATTGTTTGTTTAAATGAAAAATATGTTGATACGGCGATTAAAACTAAAAGAAATAAATATAAATAATTACCGGTTTTAATTCCCACAAGTGGGGTCATACCTAAATTAAATGTTAATAATGTTTCTTCATATATTGCTGGCGTTCTATAAATTGCTTGTAAAAAAGCAAAGAATAATGGTAATTGAATGAATGCCATTAGGCAACCTATCATTGGATTTACTTTATATTTTTTGTAAACCATCATTGTTTCTTGACTTTTTGCCATCAAAGATTCATTATCTGTTCTATTACGATATTTTCTTTCAATTTTTTCAATTTCAGGTTGAGCTTTTTTCATGTTCATTGTTTGTTTAGTACTCTTTATCGTAAATGGTAAAAGCACTAATCTAATTGCTAAACCTATAAGAATTAAAGAAATACCAAAGTTACCCACTAATTTGCCTAGAGCAAGTATTAAAAATGCTAAGGGTTTTACAAATAAAAATTCCCATAAACCTGATGATTCGTTTGATGTAACTTTAAATTCTGTACATGCTGGTAAATCTTCAAAATCAATATTTAATTGATCTTTGTATTCTTTATAAAGATTATATAATTCGCCATCTTTTTCTGGTAAACATACAATATCTTTTTCAAGCATTTGACCAGTTGCTTCATATGTTACTATTTTATTGTCTTTATCTTTTATATACTTGTTATCACCACATCCACTTGTAAGCAATAAAACACAAACAAGTATAATTGCCATTATTTTATTTTTCATGAATTTCCTTTCTTCAGTGTATTTATTAAATCATTTTCTAAATCACTAAATGAAGCATTATTTGCTTCCTTTTTAATCATTATAATATAATTGTGATTATTTTTAAAGAGAAATCTGTTATTATCTACAATATTTCGAAATTGTCGTTTAAATTTATTTCTAACTACAGCATTACCTAGTTTTTTACCAACTGCAATACCATAATTTGGTTTTGAAAAGTCTTTTTCTTTGAAAAAAATATATACATACTTTCCTTTTATTTTATTTCCTTTATTTATAATCTCATTAAATTCTTCATGAGACTTAACCATTTCATATCTTTTCATAATTTTTTTTAGGAAAAAAAACCACAATAAAGTGGTTTTTTACTTACATAAAACTTTACGTCCTTTTCTACGACGATTCTTTAATATATCAGTTTCTTTACGAGCAAAAAAACCATGTTTCTTTGCTGCTTTTCTTTTATTTGGTTGATATGTTCTTTTCATAATATAATTTCTCCTTTTCTTTAATAGCGTTATTATTATAATATTAAAATTAATGATAAGTCAAGAAAAATTGCTATTTACAGCCATTTTAATGTCAAATTAACTACTTTTTTGCAAAATATTCTTGGTGTATTTCATGGATAAATGTTATTCCTGGTAGAGTTCGTATTAATTTTTGTTCTTTTTTGGTAACATTTGTACTCCACCCAATATCTTCCGTAATTAATTTTGAAGGAATGGTTACAAATTCTATTTTTTCTAAGGCAAATTCTTGTAATAATTCTTTGTGCAATTCTTGCGATAAATCTCTTTTTATAAAAAATTCTTCCGCTTTTTTTCTCGTAACTTCTCCTTCACTTGATAAGTATAAGTCATTAACAATAGAAATATTTTGCCAATCTTCAAAATTATATAATATTCTTATTAGTCTAAATAAATTAGAATTTGCTTCATCTCTTAATTTTGATATTCCTTTCATTTCATATGAATCATAATGTGAAAGTTTATCGAAACTAATAAATTTTGTTGTATCAAGTCTTGTAAGTAAATTGTCTATTAAATGATAAATATTATATAAAGCTACTTGGTAATAAGTTTCATCTTGTGATAATTCTATTCTTGTTTTTGAATTTATATAATCTTTAGTTACTGCAAATTCTAATTCTAATAATGAATTTAAATAATCGAATATTTCTTTTGTAAATTTATCTTTATTTGTATAAAGAATATGTTTTAATCTTGTTTTTGATTCTAAAATATTTGCCATGTCAAAACCTTCCCTTCAACATATTAAAATATTTTAACATATTATTTTAATTATTCAACTATTTTTGGAAGATTATATATAAATGTAAATTTGTAATAATTTGTTTTTAAACTTTTATTGTAATCATACATTTTAGAAAATTTTGTATTATATTCAATACCGTCTTTTAACATATATAATATAATTTTGCACCATTCGGGATGCTCTTTATAAAAATTACTTTCAGTATAGTACCTTTTTACTTTTTCAAAATCATAATCTAAAATTATTTGATCATATATAATTAAATCATCAGATAATGATAAAATTCCAAATGTTGATGCTTTTGATCTACCCATGGATAAATTAACTGCTCCAGAATTTACAAACAATCTATTTTTGTAGACTTTTTCAAAAAATTTATGTGTGTGTGCAAACAAATACACATCGGCATCATAATCAATTATTAATTTAGCAAATTGTTCATATGACGTTGAATCTATCATATCCCGACTTTTGTAAGGACTTCCATGAGACATACAAATTTTCTTATTAGCAATATTTATTATTTTTGTTGTGGGTAACTTTTTTAGATATTCTAGGTTTTCTAATGTTAAATTCTTGTAAGTATAATAAAATGAATAAAATTTTTCAGATATTTCACCAGAATTAGGTGTTAATTTTAATAATGATTCTTCCCTATTTCCTAGAATAACTTCAGCATTTAGATTTCTTAATGTTTCTATAATTTTATTATCATCTGGTCCATCAGTTAAAAAATCCCCACAAACTAAAAATTTAGATATGTTCTTATCTTTTAAATAATCTAGAGCTTTATTTAATAAAAATAAATTACCGTGTATATCATTTAAAATTGCTACTTTTTCCATTTTACATCATAATTATTATATCACAACTTTTTGTTAATAACTAGCCATTTTTGTGGATTGTGGATAATTTGTGGATAACTATCAAAAATAATCCACATAATTAACAACATTTTATCAAAATTGTGTTTGTTGATAGAATGGGGATAAATACTATGTTAACAAAAATTTGTTGATAATGTTGATAACTTGTTTAAACAAGCATAAAATAAGACTTTTCTATGTTGATAATTTTGGGGATTATAAAAAAGTTATCAAAAATTGAAATTTAGGCTTTTATTTTTTGTTAAAATGGGTTAAAATTTAGTTAGGAAATTTAGTTAGTGGGGTGAGGTTTTGAAAACTGATGAGCTTTTTTCACATTTTTTAAAAGATATTCAGAATCAAGTTAGCGATACAATTTATAATATTTGGTTTTCAAAACTTGAACTATTATCGATTGTTAACAATGTAGTAACAATAAAGGTTGGGTTGCAAATAACTAAAAAAATGCTTGGAGAAACATATAAAGATCTTATAAGTAATACATTTTTTGCTTTAACTGGTATTAATTATACATTTAATTATATTACTGAAGAAGAAGTTGAAAACTTTGTTGAACCTGTAGTTCCTGAAGAAACTGTTGAAAAAGATATAGAATGGAATACAAATTTAAATCCAAAATTTACTTTTGATAATTATGTAGTAGGTAATTCAAATAGACTTGCATTTGTTGCAGCCAGAGCAGTTGCGGAAGCTCCGGGAACTATCCACAATCCATTATTTATATATGGAAGAAGTGGAATAGGGAAAACACATTTAATGCAAGCAATAGGAAATTATATTAAAGATCATTCTAATTTAAAGGTATTATATACAACAAGTAATGAATTTAGAGATGAATTTACTGGTATTGCTACAAGTAATAATAAAATGGGATATGCTAATGATTTTAAAGATAAATATCGTAATGTAGATGTATTAATAATAGATGATATTCAATTTTTAGTAGAAGCAGAAAAAACACAACAAGAGTTTTTCCATACATTTAATGCTTTACATCAAGCAAATAAACAAATAATTATAAGTAGTGATAAGAGTCCAGATGACTTAAAGAAAATTGAAGAAAGACTTAGAAGTAGGTTTATGTGGGGGCTTCCTGTTGATATATTCCCCCCAGACTTTAATCTAAGATGTGATATTATAAGATCAAAGATAAAAAATACCAGTATTGAAGATAAATTAACCAATGATGTTATAGAATATATTGCTAATTCATGTGTTAATGATGTTAGACACATTGAAGGAACTATAAACAGGTTGCTAGCTTACACAGCAATGATGGTTCCTGATAAAATTACTTTGGATTTTGCTAACGAAGCATTAAATGATTATGTTAATACTAACATATTTATCAACAATTCGATTGGTTCTATCCAAAATGCTGTAGCGGAATACTTTAAAATATCAGTAGATGATTTAAAAAGTAAGCGAAGAACTAATACAGTAGTAAAACCTAGACATATAGCAATGTACTTATGTAGAGTTGAAACAGATGAAAATTTACAGAAAATAGGACTTGAATTCGGGGGTAGAGATCATTCTACAGTATCAACAGCATGTGATAAGATAAAAGAAGAATTAGAAACTAATCCGAATTTAAATAATGTGTTGAAAGAAATAAAAATGAAGTTACAATAATGTTGATAAGTTGGGTATAAAAAATAATCATTTTCTAAGTAAAATAAGTAAATTAATTAGTTATCAACATTATCAACGCTATTAATAAATAATAATAAAAAAAACTAATAAAGAAAGAAGGAAAAAATATGAAATGGACAATTGAAAAAAATGTTATTTTAGAAGCATTAAATAATGTTACTAAAGCTTTAAGTCAAAGGACTACAATTCCAGTACTAAATGGAATAGTATTTGATATTAATGAAAAAGGAATGGAATTACTTGCTAGTGATTCAGAACTTACTATTAAAGTTTTAATTCCTCATGAAAATATTAAAATGATTGAAGGTAAAGGAAAAATTATTATTCAAAGTAAGTATTTTGTGGATATGATTAGAAAAATGCCTAGTGAGACAATCGATTTTGAAGTTGAAGATAATCTAAAAATAAAGATTAGTACTCCGAATAATCAATATAGATTAAATTGTTATAATCCAAATGATTATCCAAATATTATGATTGATAAAGGAAGTGATGTAATAAATGTTAATTCACAAAATTTAAGAGAATTAATAAATCAAACTTCTTATGCATTATCAACACAAGAAGTAAGACCACTTCTTACAGGGATTAATTTTAAAGTAAATGGTGATATATTAGAGTGTATTTGTACAGATTCTTATAGATTATCTAAGAAAAATATTAAATTAGATGAACCTAGTTCTAAACAAATAAATATTGTTATACCAGGTAGAAGTATAACTGAACTTGAAAAGATTATTGCAGATGATGATAATGTGGAAATCTATGTATTTACTAACAAAATATTATTTGTTTATAAGAATATTTATATTCAAAGTAACCTTTTAAGTGGAAGTTATCCAGAAACTAGTCATTTTATTCCAAATGATTTTGCATATATTATTAATTTAAATATGAAAGAATTTTATGATGCTGTTGATAGAGCTTCATTACTTGCTCAAAATAAAGAAAAAAATATAATTAAAATGCATATTCAAGATAAAGATATGATTATAACATCTACAAGCAATGAATTAGGGAATGCTGAAGAAAAATTAAGTATTGATTGTAATAATAAAGAAAAAATCGAAATATCTTTTTCAAGTAAGTTTATGATGGATGCTTTAAAGGTTATTAAAGAAGAAAATATTTTATTATTATTAAATACAGATGATAAACCTATTCTTATAAAACCAGTTGTAGATGATACTTTAACTGAGTTAATTTTACCTATAAAAACGTATTAATTTAAAAAAATGAACAAAATATTAACTTGTTCTTTTTTTTTCGACAAATTTTTTATAAAAATTTTGCTATTATAGCAAATCAAGAAAGGAGAATTAAGATGTTTAAAATTAATAATAATACTCTTTTTATGGAATTTAATGGCGAAAATACTATTGTTCATGAAGAAGATAATCAATTAAAATTTGTGGGTAATTTGTTAAATGTTATATTAAATTTTAGTTGTATTTATTATGGTAGTTCTTTAAAGGGAAGAATTATGGGAAGTAAAAATATTCTTGGGGGTTGTTATAAGTTACCAATTATGATAAGTGAAAAGAATAATATAATCTTTTTTCCAATAAAAGAAGAAAAAAGCTATTATTGGATTAATTTTAATAAAGTACAAAATTATGAAAAGAGTCAAAATGGTGTTGATGTTTTGTTTAAAAATGGCAAAAAAAAGTGCTTTAGTATTAGTCCCACAAAGTTTAATAATCAACTGTTAAAATGTAGTAGATTGTGGTTAGTTTATTTAACGCGTGGATAATTTGTTAAAAAGTGCGATTTTTCTTTTATTAGGGTAATTTTTGTGATATAATTATTATGTGTATAGGTATACCAAAATGCCTTAAATTTTTAATGTAGGGCACTAAAGGGGGTAATTTAATGAAAATAGATAATTTAACTTTAATGAATTTTCGAAATTATGAATCATTAAATATCTCTTTTGGTGACTTAAATATTATATATGGTTTAAATGGTAGTGGTAAAACGAATATTATTGAAGCTATATATACTTTAGCACTAACTAAATCATTTAGAATAAATAATGATAAAGTGATGATTAAGAAAGGAAAAATAAAAGCTAAGATCAAGGGAAATGTTTTTAAAAAAAATGATGAAAATGAATTTGGTGTAGAAATAAGCAATGAAGGTAAGATTGTAACAATTAATGGAGAGAAGCAAGATAAAGTAAGTGATTATGTTTCAAGAATAAATGTTATTTTATTTAATCCAAGTGATACAAGATTAATTGATGAAGCACCAAGTGAAAGAAGGAAATTATTAAATATTGAAATTAGTCAGATTTATAAAGAATATTTAGTAATGTTAGCTAATTATCAAAAGATTTTAAAACAGAGAAACTTTTATTTAAGAGGTATGTATGTAAATGGTAATTATACAAGTACTTATTTAGATATTTTAACTAAAAAGTTAATTGAATATGGAAGTATTATTTGTAAATATAGAGAGAATTTTATTGATAATATAAATAAATATATTACAAGTAATTATGAGAAAATATTTGGTAGTGGAACTTTAAAAGTAAGATATGTATCAACATTTAAGAAAAAAGATGAAGAAACTTTATTTAAAAGATATAAAGAAAATTATCAGAAAGAACTTAGTGTTGGTAAAACTTTGGAAGGAATTCATCATGATGATATTGTATTTATTTTAGATAATAATAATTTAAAAGAATGGGGAAGTGAAGGGCAAAGAAAGAATGCTATTATTTCCTTTAAGTTAGCAGAAATAAGTGTTGTTAATGAAATAAAGGGATATTATCCAATACTTATTTTAGATGATTTATTTAGTGAGTTAGATAAGAATAAAATTACTAATATGTTAGGGATGCTTGATAGAAATGTTCAGACATTTATAACAACGACCGATTTAAAAAATATTAGTAAAAAAGTAATCAAAGATGCGAAGAAATTTAAAGTAACTGATGGTATATTAGAGGAGGAGTAGAATATGAAAGAAACACATTATACTGATAGTGATATACAGGTTTTGGAAGGGCTTGAGGCTGTTAGAAAAAGACCTGGTATGTATATAGGATCAACTGGTGAGAGAGGTCTTCATCATTTAGTTTGGGAAATCGTAGATAATGCTGTAGATGAAGCATTAGCTGGTTTTTGTGATGATATTGAAGTTATGATTAATAAAGGAGATATTATTGAAATAAGAGATGATGGTAGAGGTATACCAACAGGAATTAATGCCAAAACAGGATTATCAACAGTAGAAACAATTTTTACAGTGCTTCATGCTGGTGGTAAATTTGGTGGTGAAGGTTATAAAGTTTCTGGAGGTCTTCATGGTGTTGGAGCTAGTGTTGTTAATGCATTATCTAAATGGCTTGAAGTTAAGATTTATCGTGATGGAAATGTATATTATCAAAGATTTGAAAATGGTGGACATCCAGTTGAACCATTAAAAATCATTGATACTTGTGATGTGGAAAGAACAGGTAGTACGGTAATTTTTAAACCAGATGAAGAAATATTTACGGAAACAACTGTGTATAACTATGATACTTTATATAAAAGATTACAAGAAATTGCTTTTTTAAATAAAGGACTTAGAATTAATTTATATGATTTAAGACAATCACCTGAAAAACATGATACTTTTCTTTATAATGGAGGTATTATTGAGTATGTTGAAATGCTTAATAAGAGCAAGACACCAATTCATGATGATATAATTTATATGGATGGTTCTGAAAATGGAATCGAAATAGAAGTTGCTTGTCAATATAATGAAACTTATTCACCAAGTATTTATTCGTTTACTAATAATATTAATACTTATGAAGGAGGAACTCATGAAGATGGAGTTAAAGCTGCTTTAACTAAAGTTATTAATAATTATGCAAAAAATGCAAAGATATTAAAAGAAAATGATGCTGCTTTAATTGGAGAAGATTGTCGTGAAGGTTTAACTATGATTATTTCTTGTAAACATCCAGATCCTCAATTTGAAGGACAAACTAAGACTAAGTTAGGTAATAGTGAAGTTAGAAAAATAGCAAGTGATGTATTTTCACAAGGTTTCGAAAGATTTTTAATGGAAAATCCTAATGAAGCTAGAACAATTGTGGAAAAATGTATTAGTGCATCTCGTGGTAGAATAGCTGCGAAGAAGGCAAGAGAAGCCACTAGAAGAAAAAGTGATTTAGACATCGTAAACTTTGGAGGAAAACTTGTAGATTGTAAAGAAAAAGACCCGAGTGTTTGTGAAATATTCTTAGTCGAAGGGGATAGTGCAGGTGGTTCTGCGATTAAGGGTAGAAATAGTATGACTCAAGCTATACTTCCTTTGAAAGGTAAAGTATTAAATGTTGAAAAAGCAAGACTTGATAGAGCTTTAAGTAATGATGAAATTAAAACAATTATTACAGCTTTCGGTACTGGTATTGGTCAAGAATTTGATTTAAGTAAAATGAGATATCATAAAGTTATTATTATGAGTGATGCCGATGTTGATGGATCTCACATTAGAGTTTTGTTATTAACATTATTTTATCGTTTCTTTAAACCAATTGTGGAAGCAGGTTATGTATATGCTGCGCAACCACCTTTATATTGTATTAAACATGGTCAAACTATAAAATATGTTTTAAATGATGAAGAAAGAGATGAATATATCAAAACTTTAAATGAAAAGAATGTTAGATATGATATAGCAAGAATGAAAGGTTTAGGAGAAATGGATGCTGAAGAATTAAATGAAACTACAATGGATATAAATCATAGAATTCTTCGTAAAATAACAGTAGATGATGCTATTAGTGCTGATGCAGCATTTAGTAAATTAATGGGTGAAGAAGTTGAACCTAGACGTAAGTTTATTGAAGAAAATGCAACTTATGCAAAGAATTTGGATTTTTAGGAGGTTATTATGGATCATAGTAGAGATAGACTTGAAGAAAATAATATAGTAAGTGAAATTGAATCTTCTTTTATTGAATATTCAATGAGTGTTATTATTTCCAGAGCTTTACCAGATTTAAGAGATGGTTTAAAGCCAGTTCATAGAAGAATTATTTATGATATGTTAGAAAATGGATTAACACCAGATAAAAAACATCGTAAGAGTGCTACGATAGTTGGGGACGTTATGGGAAAATATCATCCACATGGAGATTCATCAATTTACGAGGCTATGGTAAGAATGGCCCAAGACTTTAATTATCGTTATTTACTTGTTGATGGACATGGTAACTTTGGTAATATTGAATATCCAAGAGCAGCTGCTTATCGTTATACTGAAAGTAAACTTGCTAAGATATCAATGGAACTTTTAAGAGATATCAATAAAAATACGGTTAATTTTGTACCAAATTATGATGATTCAACTGAAGAACCTGAAGTTTTACCTTCAAGATTTCCAAATATTTTAGTTAATGGAACAATGGGTATTGCTGTTGGTATGGCAACAAATATTCCACCTCATAATTTAGGTGAAGTTATTGATGGTTGTATTGCATATATAGATAATCCTGAAATTACTACGGAAGAATTAATGCAACATGTTAAAGGCCCTGATTTTCCAACTGGTGGTATTATTTTAGGTAATTCTGGAATTAAAAAAGCGTATGAAACTGGTAGAGGATCAATTACTATTAGAAGTAAAGCAACAATTGAAGAAAAAAATGGAAGACATTATATTGTTATCGAAGAAGTTCCTTATGGTGTTAATACCCTTGATTTAAAACAAAAAGTTGCAGATTTAGTACATAATAAAGTACTTGAAGGTATTACTGATTATCACACTGATTTAAAAGATGGTATTAAAATAACTATTACTTTAAAAAAGGATGCAAATCCTCAGGTAGTTTTAAATAATTTGTATAAACATACTGCTTTTCAAACAACTTTTGGTATTATTTTCTTAATGCTTGATAAAGGTGTTCCAAGAACACTAGGTTTGAAAGATATAATTAGTAAATATGTAGATTATCAACAAGAAATTATTATTAGAAGAACTCAATTTGAATTAGATAAAGCAGAAAAAAGAGTGCATATCTTAGAAGGTTATCAAATTGTATTTGATAATATTGATGAAGTTATTAAGATTATTAAAGAATCAAAAGCTGATGGAGAAGCAAAGCTTAAGTTAATGGAACGTTTTGGATTAACTGAAGCTCAAACTGATAATATTCTAGAAATGAAATTACGTCGTTTAACGGGTCTAGAACGTGAAAAAATTGAAGATGAACTAAATGCACTCAGAATCGAAATTGAACGCTTACGTGGCATTTTAGTAGATAATAATAAGGTATTAGGTATCATTAAAGATGAAATGACTGAAATTAAAAATAAATATGGTGATGAAAGACGTACTAAGATTGATATGACAGCAGTTGATTATATTGAAGATGAATCTTTAATTCCAGAAGAAAATATCTTGGTAGTACTTACTAACAAGGGTTATATTAAGAGAACTACGTCAGACACTTTTAAATCACAAAACCGTGGTGGTGTTGGAATCAAGGGAATGACTACGAATGATGAAGATTTTGTAGAACACATGATTAACTTATCAACACATGATTATATTTTATTCTTTACTGATAAAGGTAAGGTATATAGACTTAAAGGTTATGAAATTCCAGAATTTTCTCGTCAATCTAAAGGAATTCCAATTGTTAACTTACTTCAAGTGGAAAAAGATGAAAGAGTTAATGCTATTATTGAAATTAATCGTGAAGAAGAATGTAAATATTTATTATTTGCAACAGAAGGTGGAGTTGTTAAGAAAACATTAATTAGTGAATTTTCTAATATTAGAAATAGTGGTAAAATTTGTATTTCTTTAAGAGAAAATGATAAATTAATTGATGTTAAAAAAACAACAGGTAATGATTTAGTACTTCTAGGTAGCGATAGTGGTAGAATGGTTAAATTTAATGAAGATGAAATAAGAGTTATGGGTAGAACTGCTTCAGGTGTCAGAGGAATTTCATTGGATGGAAGTAAATGTATTTGTTCTGAAATTGTTAAAGAAGATGATACAATTTTATTAGTAACAGAAAAAGGTTATGGTAAGCAAACTAAAGTAAGTGAATATCGTCAAACAAGAAGAGGATCAAAAGGCGTTAAAGCTATGAATATTACTGATAAAAATGGAAGTTTAGTTAGTGTTAAGATTGTTCAAGATAATCAAGAACTAGTTATAATGACTAATTCAGGTATGACAATGAGAATGCCTTTAGATCAAATATCATTATTAGGACGTGTAACTCAAGGTTTAAGACTTATCAACTTAAAAGATAATCAAAAAGTATCAACTATAAGTTTAGTGGAAAAAGAAGAAGTTAGTGAATCTATAGAAGAAGAACTAAACACTTTGAGTGAAAATGTATCTAATGAAAACACTATAATCGAGGAAAAAGAGACTGAATAAGTCTCTTTTAGTAATTACTTTGTGTATATACTTTGTATATCATTAAATTTTAATAATTATTTTTAAATGTGCGGATTCAATAATTATTAACATATTAATTAATTTTAAAAAAAGTGTTTCTCGTGAAACTTTTTTTATACATAAAGTATATGTAATTATTAATTATTATTAAATACAATTTAATTTATTTTGTTTAGTATTATATCTTTTTATAATATTATTTGTTTCACGTGAAACATATGTTAATAAGTTTTTATTTGCAACTATAATAATATTATTAATTTATGATATTATATTTTTTTAAATGGAATTGAATCAATGTTTAATAATAGATCATAATTTTTTTGTATTCAAATATGATTTTGTATATTATATTTATCTTAATTTGATTTTTACTCATTTTAATTAAGAAATTTCATACATAACCATAATTTACTTTTGTGTTTCACGTGAAACATTTGTGTTGATAACTTGTTGATATTATTTATATGAAATAATATATTAATATTCAGCTATAAATTAATATTATTTTAATTTTGTTGTTATTTTTATGTTTAATATCTCAATATTGTTATGTTTCACGTGAAACATATGTTGATAAGTTGTTGATATTATTTATATGAAATAATATATTAATATTCAGCTATAAATTAATATTATTTTAATTTTGTTGTTATTTTTATGTTTAATATCTCAATATTGTTATGTTTCACGTGAAACATATGTTGATAAGTTGTTGAAAGCTTATGTTTTTCAATTAAATATTTAATTTTGTGTTTCTAATTTGTTTATTAAACATTATATTTATATTATTATAAAAAAATCAGGCTTGTTGTTTCACGTGAAACATTTGTGTTAATAAAATGTGAATAAGAAATTATTTATAGTTAATAATTAGTAAATAAAAAAATAATTATACGTTTACAAACGGAATATAATTTTATATTTTAGTTTCACGTGAAACATTGTGACGTACATATGTTTGAGATATCGCAAATAATGAGTAAAATAATTGATGAAATCTTAAAAGTAATATTTCCCGGGAAATATTTAGTTAACATAATATATTAATTAAAAATATATAATATATTTATTTGTAAAAGTGCTAGGTAATATAAGGGATTAAGAACTTTTTAATATAAAAAGAAAAGAAGAAAAAATTGAAGGCTTTTAAAATAATTATTTCCCGGGAAATAATTAAAAGTTTTTATAAAAACCAGTAAATTTTAATTATACTTTATTTTGCTTATTGTTATTTTAAGGCATATATTAGCCAAATTTTATTGCATTTATAATAAACAATTTTAAGTTATCAACACAAAATTATTTAAAACAATGTATAAAAATGTAATTTGAATATATGTAATAAAAAGTATTGACATGTTTCTTTATATTTGATACGATTTACTCGTGCAACAAATATGCTGTAACTTGGTCAGGATTGGAAAATAGCAGCCACATCAGCCTATGTTTGTGTGCACTTTTTTTTGGAGGAAAATATTATGAATAATATAGATAAAATAATAGAAGAATCAAAGTTATCGCTTAATTCTATGGATGTACCTATTGGAGCAATTATAGTTAAAGATGGGGTTTTAATTTCATCTGCCTGTAATACAAGAGAAAAAGATCAAAATGTATTAGGACATGCAGAAATAAATTGTATTTTAAAGGCTCAAAAAATTTTAAAAAACTGGAATTTAAATGGGTGTGATATGTATGTGTCTTTAAAACCATGCTCAATGTGTGCAGAAATAATAAAACAGTCTAGAATTGATAATGTTTATTATTTATTGGATAAACCTGATGAAAAAAAGGACTTTTATAAAACTAAATTTGAAAAAATAAATAAAAAAAATGAAGAACAAGAATATTTAGATATATTAAGTAATTTTTTTAAAGAATTAAGAGAAAAAAAGTAATTGTTGTGTTATAATGATATTAAGGAGGTTTTATTATGAATTATAAAGTTTTATATCGTAAATATAGACCAGATGGATTTGATTCGTTAATAGGTCAAAAACATGTTGTGGATATATTAAAAAATTCTATAAAAGAACAAAAATTAGCTCATGCATATTTATTTTCTGGTCCAAGAGGTACTGGAAAAACATCAACTGCAAGAATTTTAGCTAAATCAATTAATTGTTTAGATAATAAAACTGGTATTGCATGTGGTAAATGTGAAAATTGTCTTTCATTTAATGGAAATCCTGACATTATAGAGATAGATGCAGCATCAAACAATGGTGTAGATGAAATAAGAGAACTAATAAATAATGTCAAAATAATGCCTACGAGTTTAAAATATAAAGTTTATATTATTGATGAAGTTCATATGTTAAGTCAAAGCGCTTTTAACGCATTGTTACTCACTTTAGAAGAGCCTCCAGAACATGTTATATTTATATTAGCTACGACTAATTTAGAGAGTGTACCTATAACAATTGTTTCAAGGTGTCAAAGATTTGAATTTCATCGAATAACTGATCAAGATATCATTGATAGATTAAAGTTTGTTTGTGATGAAGAAAAAATAAAATATGAGATAGATGGGTTACAAGAAATAGCAACATTGGCAGATGGAGGCCTTAGAGATGCCTTAAGTATTTTAGATCAATTATCCAAAAATGAAGAGATTATTACTAGTGCTCTAGTTTCAAAAGAAATTGGAAGTATATCAAATAAAAAAATTGAAGATCTTTTAATATATTTAGATAAAAATGATATAGAAAATATAGAAAAATTCTTTAACGATTTACAAAGTATAAACTTGAATTATAAAGTATTTATTAAAAAACTAATTCTTATTTTAAGTGAGAAAAGTGTTAAGGTTTTATCAAATCCAGAAGTTTCTAGACTATCTTTTGATGATTATAAAAAAATGGTTATTGAATTAAATAATATATTAATGAAAATAAATATTAGTGTTAATCCATATTTACTTATTAAAATGATTATTCTAAGTTATATAGAAAATGCTAAGTTAAATAATAATATTGAATTTAAAAATAGTGAAGTTGAAATATCCAAAAAAATAGAAAAATTTGATGCTAAATTACCAAAAAATATTGAAAATCATAGAATTAAAGCTTTTGAAAATAGAAGCACAGATAATAAAAGTGTTGATATTAGAATAAATAATTGTTTTGTAGGAGCTACCAAAAACAATTTAAACGAAATGAAAAATAAATGGGATGAGTTTATAAATAATTTAGATGACGCTTTAATAAAAGGAATAGTTACAGATACATTAGTGGTTGCAGCATCAAATGATTATGCTATTATGGAAGTAACAATTCCTCATGGTGATATAGAATTAAATGCAAAAATTGATTTATTTGAAGATTTATTTAATAAAAAGTATAACTTCAAGTATAAATTTGTTTTTATAGATGAGAATAAATGGCAAAAAGAAAAATTAGAGTATATAAACAATTTGAAAAGTGGTTATAAATATACTTTGATTGAAGAAACCAAAGAAAAGATAAATAGTAATATTGATATATCTGATGTTGCAGATATATTTGATATAAATAAAATAGAAGTAGAATAAAGAAAGAAGGTATAATTTATGAATATGCAACAAATAATGCAACAAGCACAAAGAATGCAAAGAGATATTACAAAGAAAAAAGAAGAAATTGATAAAATGGAGTTTCTTGGAAAATCTGAATGGGTTGAAATAGTATTTAATGGAAAAAGAGAAATTAAATCATTTAAGATTTTAAAAGATGAAATAGATGGTGATGATAAAGAAATGCTAGAAGATATGATTATGATAGCAATTAAAGATGCATTTAGTAAAATAGATAAAGAAAGTGAAAGTAAATTAGGAAGTTATGCATCTATGAGTGGGCTATTCTAAAATGATATATCCTGAGTCATTAGAAAAATTAATAAATTATTATAAAAAATTACCAGGAATTGGTGAAAAAAATGCCGAAAGATTAGCACTTGCAACATTAAATTTTAAAGAAGAAGACTTAGATAAATTTTCAGATTCTTTAAAAAATATAAAAAAGATACATAAATGTAGTATATGTGGTCATTTAACTGAAAATGAGATTTGTAGTATATGTGGTGATCCATCAAGAGATAAAAATTTGATTTGTGTTATTGAGGATTATAAAAGTGTATTTTCTTTTGAAAAAGTTGGTAATTATAAAGGGGTTTATCATGTGCTTAATGGTCTTATTAGCCCTGCAGATAATATAGGTCCTGATAATATTAATTTATCTAGTTTAGTAAAAAGAGTTGAAGAGGCTAAAAAACCTGAATTAATATTAGCTTTAAAATCAACAATTGAAGGAGAAACAACAACATTATATATTAAGAAAATATTTGAAAAAAAGAATGTGTTAATATCTAGATTATCATATGGTATTCCAATGGGAGCTGAAATAGATTATTTAGATATAATAACACTAGATAAAGCCTTAGAAGATAGAAAGAAAATAAGTGATTAAATAATTATTTTTTTCATATAGTTAAATGGAGAAACTTATGAAAAAAATAATTTTTATAGTAATTAAGAAAATAATATTAGCTGTTTTTTTAGTATATGCATTTAATTTGTTGGTAAGCGGATTAAAAATATTTATTCCTATAAATGTAATTACAGTAAGTGTTGTAGCGTCTTTAGGAATGAGTGGACTTTTGGCATTAGTAGCGATTTATTTTGTTTTGTTATAGGAGGATTTGTGGAAGTAAAAGTTTTAGAAAATTTTGTAAAATATTATCATGAGAATAAATTATCTCATGCTTATTTAATTGAAACAAATAATTTAGAAAATTGTTTTAATGATTTATTAGTTGTTATTAAACAAATTTTTTGTCAAAACGAGTTTAGTGAAAAATGTAATAAATGTAATATTTGTAATTTAATTGAACAAAACTACTTGCCATCGTTAATTGTTATTAGTCCAAATGGGATGAATATAAAAAAGGAACAGATTTTAGATTTAAAAAAACAATTTAGTACCGTTCCAATTTATACAAAAGAAAATATTTATGTTATAAAAAATGCTGAAAAATTAAATGGATCATCAGCAAATACAATGCTTAAGTTTTTAGAAGAACCTGAACCAAATATTATTGGCTTTTTCATAACTGATAATGCAAATAATGTAATATCTACGATAAGAAGTAGGTGTGAAGTAATAAGGGCTATATATAAAAGTAATGAATTAGATTCTAAAACTTTAATAAGTAATGAGTATAAAGATTATTATGATGTAGTTGTTAAATATTTAGAAAAAATAGAAGTAGAAAAAAAAGATGGAATAATGTATAATAGAGATATAGTTTTAAATAAATTTAATGAAAGAAATGACATAAAAACTATATTTAAAATTATTCTTATTATTTATGAAGAGTTATTAAATAAAAACTTAGGTTTGGAAAACAATTTAGATTTGGAAGTATTAAATAAATTTGGTTTTTTAAACTATAATGAAATAATACATAGAATTAAAATGTTAATTAGATATATTGAAGATATTGATAGTAATGTAAATATAGAATTGTTATTAGATAAATTTGTGATAGAGTTGGGTGATTACAATGAATAAAGTATATGGAGTTAAATTTAATAATATTGATAAAAAATATTATTATTTGAGCGATGAAGATTATGAAGTTGGATCTTTGGTTTTAATCAATACTGAAAGAGGGTTACAACTTACAAAAGTAGTACAAATTCTTGAAGATGTTAAACCTAAAGAAGAAATGGAAAAAATTGAAAGATTAGCAACTGAAGAAGAATATGATGCGTATTTAAATAATTTAAAGGATGCCGATAAGGCTTTAAAAAAATGCATAGAATATGCTAAAGATTTAGAATTAGAAATGAATGTTGTAAGTGCTCAATTTAACTTAGATAGAAGTCAATTACTATTTAATTTTACTGCTGATGGAAGAATAGATTTTAGAGATCTAGCTAAAAAACTTGCAAGCATTTATCATACTAGAATTGAGTTAAGACAAATTGGAGCTCGTGATAAAGCTAAAGAAATAGGTGGAATTGGTGTTTGTGGTGGAGAATTATGTTGTCTTAGATTTTTAAGAAAAATGGATACTATAAGTATGAATATGGCTAAGAATCAAAATTTGGCATTGAATCCTTCAAAAATCAATGGAGCTTGTGGAAGGCTTTTGTGTTGTTTAGCATATGAGGATGAAGCGTATATTGAAGCAGCCAGTAAATTACCTAAAGTCGGAGATAAAATAATTACATCTTTTGGTGAAGCACAAGTATTAAGTGTAGATATAATAAATCATCGTGGTAAAATTTTATTAAATGGAGAAAAAATAGATTATGATTTCGAAAGTGAAAAATGATCTATTTGATTATAAAAATAGATATATTATGCAAATGAAGGATGGTTTTAAGTTTTCACTTGATTCACTTTTGCTTGCAGAATTTGTTAATATAAAAAAAGATGATAAAAAAATATTAGATATGTGTACGGGAAATGCTCCGGTACCTTTGGTTTTGAGTTTAAAATCTGATGCGGAAATTATAGGTTTTGAAATACAAAAAGAAATTAGTGAATTAGCTTTAGAGTCAGTAAAAATTAATGGTTTAGAAAAAAATATTAAAATAATAAATGATGATATTAAAAACATAGATAATTATTTTGATAGTAATACATTTGATATAATAACATGTAATCCACCATATTTTAAAACAAAAGAAAATGGATATAGAAATAAAAACGATTTTTTATCATTAGCTCGTCATGAAATTGCCATTAATTTAGAGACAATTTTTAAGATTGCAAGTAAATATCTGAAAAGTAATAAAGCGTTTTATTTAGTTCATCGTGTAGAAAGATTAGATGATATAATAGTTTTAGCACGAGAAAATAAATTGAATGTTAAAGAATTGCAATTTATTTCTACGAAAAAAGAAAAGTCTGCGAATACTATTTTGATTAAGTGTGTGAAAAATAGTAAACCTGGTATTAAATTGAGAAAAGAAATTTGCGTTGATAACCTAGATACTTATCAACATTTATTTGAAAGTGAGGTTTTTTAGATGAAACTAGTGGTAGGATTAGGAAATCCTGGTAAAGAATATGATAAGACGAGACATAACATTGGTTTTATGGTTTTAGATGATTATTTAGGTAATGTAAAATGGTCAAATAAATTTAATGCTCTATATTATGAAAATGTTATAAATCAGGAGAAAGTGTTATTTGTAAAACCTTTAACTTATATGAATAATTCTGGTAAGACTGTTGGTGAATTTGTTAGATATTTTAACATAGATATGAAAGATATTTTAGTTATTCAAGATGATTTAGATTTAAATGTCGGTGATTATAAATTGAAATGTCATTCATCAAGTGGAGGCCATAATGGTATAAAATCTATTATTAGTTTTTTAGGAAATCAAGATTTTTCAAGGCTGAAGGTTGGAATTGGAAGTGTTAAAAAAGATCGAGTTATAGATTATGTGTTAGGTAAATTTAGTAAGATAGAGTTACAAACATTAAATAGTGAATTTATTACTTTTAGAAAAATAATAGATTCATTTATAAGTGTAGGAATAGATAAAACAATGAATGTTTATAATACTAAATAAAGAGGTAATATGAATTTTTTAGACGAATATTTTAAATACGAAATTGGAACAGAAATATCTGGTTTAACAAATGAGTTAAACATTTTTTTCGTAGAAAAATTGAGTCAAAAATATGATAGAAATATTATCGTTTTAACTAGTTCTTTGTTTGAAGCTAATAAAATATATGATGAATTAGTTAAAATACATGAAAATACATTACTTTTTCCAATGGATGATTTTTTATCATCAATGATTATAGCCAGTAGCCCAGAATTAAAGTATAAAAGGTTGGAGACATTAGATAAAATAAAAGCTAATAAAAAATATATAATTGTAACTAATTTAATGGGATATTTAAAATATTTACCTAGTAAAGATATTAAGAATTATTTTGAGGTACATAAAAATGATCTCATAAAAAGGGATGAGTTAGTAAGTAAAATTGATGAACTTGGCTACCATCGAGAATCTTTGGTTACTATGTCAGGTGAATATGCTGTTCGTGGATTCATTTTGGATTTATATCCGATAGATTTTGAACATCCGATTAGAATTGAATTTGATGGAAATGTTATAGATAATATTAAATATTTTAATGAAAATACGCAAATGTCAATGGAAGATATTTCATCTATAAAAATAAAAGCAATTGATGAAATTGTATCAAGTGATAAAAATTCTTTATTTGATTATGCTAATAACCCTTTGGTGGTTTATGTAGATAAATCACAGATTGATGCCTCATTTACACATTTGTATGATGATATACTTGAATATAAAGAATCCAATAATATTAGTGAAGATATTATGTATTCTTTTGATGATATAAAAGATAATGATAAAATATTTGTTAATTTATTTTCAACCGGAGGCCTTGATTTAAAGGCTCAAAGTGTAATAAACTATAAAGAAAATTTTGAAAAATTAGCAAGTGATTATAATAATTGGGTTAAAGAAGGAAAGATAGTTTATTTTTATTTAAGTAATAATAATGAAAAAAAGAAATTATTAAAGATAATCCCTAGTGCAAATATAGTCATGAAAGAATTATCACATGGATTTATACTTGATAAGTATGTGGTAATTTCTGAAAATGATATTGAAGATGTAAAATTAGTCAAAGGAGTTTATAAAAATAATTTTCATGTTGGTAAAAGAATTAAAGATTTTAATCAATTAGAAAAAGGCGATTATGTAGTTCATATATCACATGGAATTGGTATTTATCAAGGAATAACGACTTTAACTGTTCGTGGTGTTCAAAAAGACTTTTTAACAATTTATTATGAAGGTACAGATAAAATTTATGTGCCTGTAGAAAAAATAGATTTAATTTATAAATATACTGGTAAAGATGGTGTTAAACCTAAACTTAATAAACTGGGGAGTACTAATTGGGAAAAAACTAAGAAATATATTTCTGAAAAAGTTAAAGATATTTCAAGAGAATTAATTCTACTTTATAAAAAACGATTAGAATTAAAAAAGAAACCTTATAGTGATTATCCTGAAGAAGATGTATTTGCTAGTGAATTTAAATATAATTTAACTCCAGATCAAAAGAAAGCAGTCGTAGAAATAAATAATGACTTGAAAAAAAATAATCCAATGGATAGGTTACTATGTGGTGATGTTGGTTTTGGCAAAACTGAAGTAGCAATGCGAGCAATGTTTAAGGCAGTTTTAAATAATGAACAAGTGCTTTATTTATGCCCTACGACCATTCTTTCAAAACAACAATATAATGTTGCTAAGGAAAGATTTAAAAATTGGCCAATAGAAATTGCTTTATTAAATCGACATATAAGTGCTCGAGAAACTCATAAAATACTTGATGATTTAAAAAATGGTAGAATTGATATACTATTTGGAACACATAGAATACTAAGTGATGATATTGTTTGTAAGAATTTGGGCATGCTTGTAGTTGATGAAGAGCAAAGATTCGGAGTTACACATAAAGAAAAAATAAAAACCATGAAAAGCGATGTTAATGTTTTAACTCTAAGTGCAACACCAATACCTAGAACTTTAAAGATGGCGATGTCAGGACTTAGAGATTTATCAATTATTGATACTCCACCCGTTAATAGATATCCAGTTCAAACCTATGTAGCAGTAGAAGATGACTTTTTAATTAAAGATGCAATTTATAAAGAACTAGCTAGAAAAGGACAAGTATTTATTCTTTACAATAGAGTGGAAACTATTGAAAAATATATGAATCATATTCATGAAATTGTACCTGATGCAAGAATTACTTTTGCTCATGGTAAGATGGAAAAGGACGAACTAGATAATATAATGTCTTCATTTATTAATTATGAATATGATATATTAATATGCACAACAATAATAGAAAGTGGAATTGATATTCCAAATGTAAATACTTTAATTATTCACGATGCAGAAAATTTTGGTTTAAGTCAACTTTATCAAATTCGAGGTCGTGTTGGTCGTAGTGATAAAATTGCATATGCATATTTGATGTATGAAAAAAATAAAATGTTAAATGATATTGCAATTAAAAGGCTTAATACTATAAAAGAATTTACTGAACTTGGTAGTGGTTATAAAATTGCAATGCGAGACTTAAGTCTAAGAGGTGCCGGGGACATATTCGGAGCATCTCAAGCAGGGTTTGTAGATAGTGTTGGTATTTCTTTATATATGAAAATGATTGAAGATGAAATTAAACGTCAACAAGGTGAGTTTGTTGAAGAAGATACTGATACACAAGCTTTAATAAATGTGAGTACTCATATAAGTGATTCTTATGTAACTGATGAAGATATTAAAATTGAAATACATCAAAAGATTAATGAAATCGATTCTTATGAAAAGATGTTAGAAATTAAGAATGAACTTGAAGATAGATTTGGAAAAGTAACTGATGAAATGCTTGTTTATATGTATGAAGAGTGGTTTGAAAAGCTTGCTAAAAAATATAATATTAAACAAGTTGTTCAAACTGATAGAAGTATTGAAATTACTTTACCAGAAGAAATATCTAATGGTATTAAAGGAGATAAACTTTTAATTGAGGCAATGAATTTATCAAGATCATTTAATATAAAATATGTTAATAAAAGAATTAGTATTTTACTTTATACTAAGGATCTACCTAAACATTTTATATTTTATATAGTTACTTTATTAGAAAAAATACTTTAATACATAAAAAAAATAATTTGCTCCACAATAAGTAATGAAGTGGAGTGAATTTTTTTGAAACAAACTGGTGTAACAAGGAAAATAGATGAACTTGGAAGAATAGTTATTCCAAAGGAAATTAGAAAAAATTTAGGTATTAGAAATGGAGAGGCTTTAGAGATATTTACTAATGAAGATAGTATTATATTAAAAAAATATTTTGAGGTACGAAAATATGAAGATTTAAGTGGTAAGTTATGTGAGCTTATTAAAAATATTTATAATGTTGATTTAGTAATAACTGATAGAGAAAAAGTTATAAGTTCTTCAAATAAAGAAATTGTGGAAAACTCTAAACTTAATAACAAATTTTTAGAGCTTATTGATAATAGAGAAATGTTTATAAGTAAAGAGTTATCCACAATAAATTTTGGAAATAATGTTAGTGGCTATTATACAGTTGTACCAATTATTGCATCTAGTGATTCTTTGGGACTTGTTATTTTAATTAGTGCAAGTGGAAATGACTATACTTTTTTAGGAAAACTACTAGCAAAGATTATTGCTGATAAAATTGATATATTTTAACTTGAATTAAACTTAAATGTATGGTAAACTATGTTTAGTTTAGCGAGGAAGGAAAGAGTAGGTATCATTCGTTTCATAGAGATTTCTTGGTTGGTGGAAAAGAAAAAATGAAGATATGCGAATATGGCTCTGGAGTTAAGATCGGGTAATTACGTTATAAATTTTTAAGTTGCATGATAAATCATGAATTAAGGTGGTACCGCGGGTTATACTCGTCCTTAGTTTATGATTTTTTTGTTGGAGGAAATATGAGAAAGTTTGAAAAAATAAGTTATCCTGAATTTGTTAAAGTTTTTGGAGATAATAAAACTTTGTATGATGATTATATGCTCCCTTTAAGAGGGACGAAATGTAGTGCAGGTTATGATTTTTTTGCCATAAAAGATTATGTTATTAAACCAAATGAGATTGTGAAGATACCAACTGGCTATAAGGCTACTTTTGAAAGTGATGAAATGCTTATGATCGTGGTAAGAAGTAGTATGGGTTTCAAATATAATGTTAGGCTTACTAATCAAGTAGGTATTATTGAAAGTGATTATTATAATAATCGTGATAATGAAGGCCATATGTGGGTATGTTTACAAAATCATGGTGATAAAGAATATATAATAAATAAGGGTGATGCTTATGCCCAATGGATATTCGTTAAATTTTTAACAACTGATGATGATAATGTTAAAACGCTTAGAACTGGTGGTATAGGTAGCACAAATAAAAAGAAAGAAGGAAGAGAAAATGAATAAAAAATATTACATAACAACACCAATATATTATCCAAGTGCTGATTTTCATATTGGACATTGTTATACAACTATTATTGCAGATGCTATTGCAAGATATAAAAGGTTAAATGGATACGATGTGTTTTTCCAAACTGGAACTGATGAACATGGAGCTAAAATTGAACAAAAAGCTAAGGATGCTGGTGTAACGCCAAAAGAATATGTTGATGTTATAATCGAAAATGCTAAAAATTTATGGAAAAGTTTAAACATTTCATATGATTATTTTATTAGAACTACTGACGAATCACATGTTAAAGCTGTTCAAAAAATATTTAGAAAATTATATGACCAAGGGGATATTTATAAGGGGTCTTATGAAGGACTATATTGTGTTCCTTGTGAATCATTTTGGACAGCAACTCAACTTGTTGATGGTAAATGTCCAGATTGCGGTCGTGAGGTTAAAAATGTTACTGAAGAAGCTTACTTTTTTAGATTATCTAAATATCAAGATAAATTAGTTGAATTATATGATAAGAATCCGGAATTTATTTTACCAGTTTCAAGAAAAAATGAACTAGTAAATAATTTCATTAAACCTGGTCTTGAAGATTTATGTGTATCAAGAACTTCAGTTAAATGGGGAATTCCTGTAGATTTTGACCCAAAACATGTAATTTATGTATGGATTGATGCATTATCAAACTATATTACATCTTTAGGATATCCAGATGAAAACGCACCATTATTTAAGAAATATTGGCCAGCTGACTTACATTTAGTAGGTAAAGAAATTACAAGGTTCCATGCAATTATTTGGCCAGCACTTCTTATGGCTTTAGGAATTGAAATACCTCACCAAGTGTTTGGACATGGATGGCTAATTATAAATGGTGGAAAAATTTCTAAATCATTAGGAAATTACAAAGATCCAAGAGAATATATTAATGCTTATGGTGTTGATGCAGTTAGATATTTTGCACTAAGAGAAGTATCTTTTGGTAGTGATGGTAATTTTTCTGAAGAAGCATTAATTAATAGAACAAATGCAGATTTAGTAAATAATTTAGGAAATTTAGTTAATAGAACTATAAGTATGAGTCATAAATACTTTGATGGGGTGGTAGAAAATCCAAAAGTAAATGAAGAAATAGATAATGACTTAATTAATGCCGTTACAAACTTAAAGATAAAAGTCGATGAAAAAATGGATGGTTTAAAAGTTAATGAGGCTTTAGAAGAAATATTTGAAGTATTAAAAAGATGTAATAAATATATCGATGAAACGACTCCATGGATACTTGCTAAAGATGAAGCAAAGCAAGATAGATTAAAAACTGTTTTATATAATATTTTAGAAAGTATTAGAGTATGTGCAATACTTCTTGAACCTTTTATTAATGTAACAAGTGAAAAAATATTAAATGAACTTAATACAAATGAAAGAAGTATTGAAAGTATTAATGAATTTGGTAATTTAGAGTGTGGAATTACTTTAAATAAACCGGAAATATTATTTAATAGGATTGAGATTAATGAATAATTATTTTGTTGATACACATTGTCATATATTTAAATCTGATTATGAAAATATAGATGAAGTTTTAAAAAATGCAAGTAATAATCATATAAAATATGTCATTAATAATGGAAGCAATAATAAATTTAATAAAGAAGTATTAGATTTAACTAAAAAATATTCAAATATGTATGGTGCAATTGGAATTCATCCAGAAGATGTTGATGATGCAACACAAGAAGATATTAAATTTATAGAAGATAATTTAAGTAATGAAAAAATAGTGGCAATCGGAGAAATTGGTTTGGATTATTACTATACTAAAGATAATAAAGAAGAACAAATTAAATTGTTTGAAACTCAATTAGCTTTAGCAGAAAAATATAATTTACCTGTGATTGTACATTCAAGAGATGCTACAGAAGATACAATTAATTCTTTAAAGAAATTTAATTGTAAAGGTGTAATTCATTCTTTTTCTGGAAGTTTAGAAACTGCAAGAATATATATTAAAATGGGATATTTATTAGGTGTAAATGGAGTTATTACCTTTAAAAATGCTAAGATAAAAGAAGTGATTAAAGAGGTTGGTCTTGAAAATATTATTTTAGAAACTGATAGTCCATATCTTACTCCAGAACCTTTTAGAGGTAAACAAAATAATCCAGGACATGTATTTGAAGTTGCCAAGTTTGTTGCTGATTTATATAATATTTCATTAGAAGAGTTAGCAAAAAAAACAAATAAAAATATTGCTAATATGTATAAAAAGATGAAGTTAGATTAATTTTTAACTTTATCTTTTTTTGACTAATTTAAAGTAACATCCCTGACTAATTTAAAGTTGAAATGCTTTTTTGTAAAATATTGTCAATTGCTTTATTAACATATTAATGTTATAATTTAATTGTCCAGTGAAAGGTGGATATTAAATGAAAGTAGTAAATTATTTCGTTAGAATGTCAATTGTTATATTCATGCTTGTGATTGCTAAAAGCAGTTCAGATACAAAAATGGCTATTGTTGAAAATGATAATTTGAATAAAACTGTTAATTTAACAACTATGGCTATGAAAATAATTGAAGTTGAAGATACAATTAAATATACTCCGATAGCAACATATACTGGAGATTTAACTGGGTATGCATATAATTGCCCATTATGTAATGGAACTCTTGGATGTATGCCAAAATATAATATAAAAGATGGAACAACAACATATAAAGATTATGAATATGGAGAAGTAAATATTGTTGCTTCAAGTAAGAATTTAGCTTGTGGATCTATTGTAAGATTTACAAGTAACAGAGTTGGTGAAGGTGAGCAATTTGCTATCGTACTTGATCGTGGAGTTGGTGGCTATGCTCTTGATTTACTTACACCAAGTGAAGAATATGCTTCTAGAAATATAGGTAGAAGTAAAATAACATATGATGTTTTAAGGAGCGGGTGGGAATAAACCCCACTCGAACTTTTTTATGAAAGCAAAAAAGAGTTTGGGACAAAATTTTTTAATTGATAATAATGTAATCAATAAAATTGTTGATGAAGTTTCAGCATGTAATAATGATTTAATTATTGAAATTGGGCCAGGCAGAGGTGCCCTTACAAGTAAACTTAAGAAAAAAGGATGTATTGTTATTGCATATGAGTTAGATACTGACTTAAGTAATATATTAAGTAAGTTAGAAGATGATAAGTTACATGTAATTTATAAAGATTTTTTAAATAGTAATATCAATGACGATATTAAAGATATAAAATATAACAATTTATATTTAGTAGGAAATCTTCCTTATTATATAACAACTCCGATTATTGAACATGTTATAAAAGAAAATATAAATTTTACTAAGTTTACTATTATGATTCAAAAAGAAGTTGCGGATAGATTTATGGCTCATGAAAAAACTAAAAATTATGGATACATAACTTTAGTGCTTAAATATTATTTTGATATAAGTAAAGTATGTGATGTTTCTAAATATGCGTTTAATCCAGTTCCCAAAGTGGAAAGTAGCGTAATAAGTTTTACTCCTAGAAAAAATAAATTAGATGTTAATGTTGAAAGTTATTTTAAATTTTTAAAAAACGCATTTAGATTAAAACGGAAAAATTTGAAAAATAATTTAAGTGGTATGTATGATTTAGAAAAAGTAGAAGAAGTACTAGAAAAATATGGATTTGATTTAAGTGTTCGAGCAGAAGAGTTATCAGAAGAAATATTAGTAGATTTGTGGAAAAATATAAGTTAGAATTCTTAAATGAGAATTCTTTTTTTTGTTGTAGCATATTATTTAATGGTGATATATATTTTGAATATAGAAAAGGGTGATTATGTAACTAGAAACAGTTATGATAATGATACTGTTTTTAAAGTTATTAATATTAAAAATGGTGTATATTATTTAAAAGGTGTTGAAGTAAGATTAATTGCGGATGCTGAAGTAACTGATTTAAGAAAAGAAGAAAATATAAATGAAGATAATGTAATAGATGATATTGATTTATTAGATGATAATCTTGATCGAGGAGAGTTTTTTTATTTGCCAGCAAAAGTTCTACATATCGATTCAGATGAAGAGTATTTATCGAGATGTTTAAAGTTTTATAAAAAAAATGGTATTATGGCAATTGGTAAAAAGATAAATGAAAAAAATGTTTATGAACAATTACCAATGCTTTTAAAAGAATTTAAACCTGATATTGTTATAATTACTGGGCATGATGCTTATTATAGAAAAAAAGGGGATACTAAAGATATAAATAATTATAAAAATTCTCTTTATTTTGTTAAAGCTGTTAAAACTGCTAGAAACTACGAAAAAAGTCATGAAAAGTTAGTTGTTATTGCTGGAGCTTGTCAAAGTGATTATGAAGAACTAATAAAAGCTGGTGCTAACTTTGCATCGAGCCCTAAAAGAGTTAATATTCACGCCTTGGATCCTGCAATTATAGCTAGTACTATAGCTTTAACAGAAAGAAATAAGGAAATTGACTTAAAGAAATTACTTGAAAAAACTAAATATAAAGAAGATGGTATGGGAGGTCTTATTTGTAATGGTCTTATGTATGTGGGATATCCAAGATAAGGAGAAATTATGAATATTAATATAATAAAAAATGAAATAAATAACAAACTTAATAGTAAAGTATTAGTATCTGTGTATGGAATGCGTAATAGAGTTAACAGACTAGAAGGAATATTATATAAAACGTATCCTAATCTTTTTACAGTATTAGTGGATGGAGAAGAAAAAAGTTTTTGTTATAGAGATGTTATAACTGGTGATGTAAAAATAAATTATTTATAAATTTAAAAAAATTTGTTGCAAAAATGAGAATTATGTTTTAAAATTAAGATAGTAAAACAACATAAGGAGGTAGTATTATGGAAATAACAAGACTAGAGGTTTACAGAAGAGAAAAGGAAGGTTCAAGATTAAAAGCGTTTGTAGATTTTACACTTGATGACTGTTTAGCTATAAGAGGAGCTAAAATAATTGAAGGAAATTCAAGATTGTTTGTTTCTATGCCTGGTAAATTAAATAAAGATGGTAAAGAAGAAAACGTCGTTTTCCCTACAAACAAAGAAACTAGAGAAAAATTTGAAAAAGTTATTTTGGATGAATATAATAGAATATTAAATGAAGAAGTTAGCGAATAGTTAACTTTTTTGTTTGTACTTTCATAAAATTTTGTCCTTGACATATAATGTATATGTGTTATATAATTAGACCTGTCGCTAAAAAAGGAGTGATTATTTATGTTATATAGTATACAATATGTTTATGGAAAAGATAAAAATGAAAAAGAAATTCTTGAGGGAGCAAAAGTAATATCATTTGATGGAAGATATACTTTTATTCAAGAAATATATGTTGGATTGGAATTCTCATTAGATGATATTTTAAACAATAGTGTTAATGCTCATGCAATTGGAGTAAAAAATCTTGAAGTTTTTAAAAATAAATATGAAAAACTAGGAGCAGTTGGAGTTATTTATTTTCCAGGTACAGATAAATATGAGTTTTTAGAAGATGGAGATATTGTTATTCCATGGGTTAGTTCATTAATGGTTCAAAAATCTTTAGAAGCTGCATTAAAACCTTATAGAAAATCAGCGACAGAAAGTATAGTAAAGGAAAGAATGGCGGCTTATGTAGATCATTTAGGAGCAGAAAATCCATTAGTAGAATTAAATGATTTATCTTTAAATAGACATGTATCAAATAGATAGAATATTCTGTCTATTTTTTTCATATTATTTATTGGTGATATTAATGGGAGAAGCTAGTTTTGGAACACAAGAAGTAAAAATGGTTGATAGAAGTAATATTAGTATAAATGGTGTTAATAAAATAGTTAGTTTTGATGACGAAGAGTTTTTGATGGAAACGGTAATGGGAAATTTAAGAATATTAGGTAATGGTCTTGAATTGTTAAAATTAGACACCGTAGATGGAAATGTAAAGATTAAAGGGAAGATTAATTCGTTTATGTATATTGATGGTAAAACTAAAAATAAAGAAGAAAGTATTATAACAAAATTGTTTAAATGAATAGTTATATTCAAGTAATATCTTTCTTGATATCTTTTATATATGGAATAATATTTTATTTATTTACAAGATTTAATAAGTATATGTTAATTAATAAAAATAATGTTATTAAGTTGTTGGTAACATTAGTTTTTGTTATAGATATGGTGATTTTATATATTTATATTATGTATAAAGTTAATTTTGGAATGATACATCCGTATTTTGTTGCCGTTGTTTTAGTGGGCTATATTTTTATGATGTTTTTGTATGATAAATGCTCTATGTTAATTAAAAGATGTTTAAAAAAGTTAAGAATTAAATAATCTTTTTTGTAAAATTATTGTCAATGAAGTAATTCGTGAATTTAAATTGTTTACAAGTTTATAAATTTTAATTATAATTCAGATAAGAATGGGGAGGATGTCTCGATATGAAAAAAACAAAAAAAGAAAAAAAACGGCTTTTTGTTATTTCCGTTGTTATAATTCTTCTTGTTGTGTCTTTAGTTAGTTCTGTAGCTGGAGATTGGACTAAAATAATGGAAAACAAAAGTAAAATAACAAGTTTAAATAAACAATATAATGAGTTATTAAGTGAAGAAGAAAAATTAGTAAGTGAAGTTACTAAGTTGCAAGATGACGATTATATTGTTAGATTTGCAAAAGAAAAGTTTTTGTACTCAGAAAATGGTGAACTTATCATAAGAATGAACTAAAATTCATTCTTTTTTATGATATCATCTATTAAACCATATTCTTTAGCTTCTTTGGCATTTAGAAAATTGTCCCTTTCGGTGTCTTCATATATTTTTTCAATTGGTTGGTGAGTATTATTTGATAAAATTCTATTTAATTTTTCTTTTAATTTAATAATTCTTTCAGCTGCAATTTTAATGTCTGTAGCTTGGCCTTGAGCTCCTCCGAGAGGTTGATGAATCATAACTTCAGCATTTGGAAGAACATATCTCTCATCTCCGGAAGATAGTAAAAATGCTGCCATACTTGCACACATTCCAACTCCGATTGTTATAACTTTGCTTTCGATAAATCTCATTGTGTCATATATACCCATTCCAGATGTTATAGCTCCACCTGGAGAATTAATATATAAATAAATATTTTCATGACTTATGTTATCTAAATAAAGTAATTCACTTATTATTATGTTTGATATTGTATCATCAATTTCACCAGTTAAAAATATAATTCTATCTTGTAAAAGTCTAGAATATAAGTCATATGCATATTCTTTATTGTTAGTTTTTGTTATTACTGTTGGAATTATATTCAAAATAGATCACCTAAGTAAATAATAGTAAATAATGTTAATTTTTATTCACAAATTTATAAAAAATTGATATAATTATAAAGAATAGAGGTTGATTAGATGGATATGGTTAAAATTACATTTAATGATAATACTGTTCATGAGTATAAAAAAGGTACTTCTTTTTATGATGCAAGTAAAGATTATAATATGAATAATATTGTAGGTTATAAAATAAATAATGAAGTTTTTTCTTTGGATAATAAAATACTTGAAGATGAAAAAATAGAGTTTATAAATACTAATGATTTAATTGGTAATAGAATATATAAAGCCGGATTAAAGTTTTTGTTTTTAGTTTCTTTGCAAGAAGTTTTTAATGACTTTGATGTTGTTTATGAACATAGTGTACCAAGGGGAATGCTGGGAGTTTTAAAAGGACCAAGGGTTTTAAGTCATGAAGATATATCAAAAATTAAAGCTAGAATGTACAAACTTATTAGTGATAATGAGCTAATAACTAAATTAAATGTTTCACCAAAAGATGCAATAAAGTATTTTAATAACAGAAAAGAGTATGAAAAAGCTAATAATATCCAAAATATAAGTGATAAGGTAGTTAATTTATATAAACTAAAAAATAATTTGAATTATTTTTACTCATTAATGCCTTATAGTACGGGGGCTTTAGAAAAGTTTGAGTTAGTTTATTTGGGGAATAATAGAATAATATTGTTATTTCCTACAACTAGAAGCAATGGTATGGTTCCTGAATATGTTCACTATGATAAAATAATTGAAAGTTTTATGGATGGAAAAAATTGGTTAAACAACTTAAATATGCCATATATTACAGACTTAAATAAAGATGTAGGTAATGGTAAAATAATTAACTTTATTAAGTCTTGCGAATTAATGTTTAATTTAAATATATCAGATGTTGCTAGAATTATTGAAGATAGAAAAGATGTTAAATTTATTTTAATAGCTGGCCCTTCTTCAAGCGGAAAAACTACTACTACAAGTAGATTAGCTTCTTATTTTGAGGCTTTAGGTTATAATCCGATAAAAATAAGTTTAGATGATTATTTTGTTGATCGAGAAGAAACTCCGAAAGATGAATTTGGTAATTATAATTTTGAATGCTTAGAGGCTTTAGATGTTAAGTTGTTTAATGAAAATTTGAATAATTTATTAAAGGGTGAAAGTGTTAAATTTCCAAAGTATAACTTTATGACTGGATTAAGGGAATATTATAAAGAAGAAATAAAAATGACTGATAAAAGTATTTTCTTAATTGAAGGATTACATGCATTGAATGAAAATTTAACAAAGGAAATTGAAGAAAAATATAAGTTTAAAATTTATTTGAGTCCTTTTATTCCTTTAAGTATAGATAAATATAATTATGTATCAACAATTGATTTAAGATTACTTAGAAGAATAGTTAGGGATAATAGAACTAGGGGTTATGATGTAATTAAAACAATAGATAATTGGCAAAGTGTAAGAAATGGAGAAGAAAAATATATTTTCCCATATATACACCAAGCAAATGTTATTATTAATACAGCGTTAGCCTATGAAGTTGGGGTTTTGAAGGTTTATGTTGAGCCATTGCTTTTATCGGTAAGTGTTGATAGCATTTATTATGAAGAAGCAAGAAGATTAGTGGATTTTTTAAAACAATTTTTCCCAATACCGGGAGAATATGTTAATGATGAATCAATATTGCGAGAATTTATAGGAGGAAGATATAATGATTAAAGTAGCAATTAATGGTTTTGGTAGAATTGGTAGATTAGCATTTAGACAAATAGTTACACAAACTGATTTTGATATTGTGGCTATTAATGACTTGACAAGTGCAGAAGATTTAGCTTATTTAGTTAAATATGATACTGTTCATGGAAGCTTTCATGAAGATGAAATTAAAGCTGAAGGAAATGAAATAGTTGTTGCAGGTGTTAAAAGAATTAAAGTTTTTAGTGAAACTGATCCTGCAAATTTACCTTGGGGAGAACTTGGAATTGATTTAGTGCTTGAATGTACTGGTAAGTTTACTGCAAAGGAAGATGCAATGAAACATATTACAGCGGGAGCTAAAAAGGTATTAATTAGTGCACCAGGAAAAGGTGAAATGAAAACTGTCGTTTATGGTGTTAATGATAATGTTTTATCAAATGAAGACGTTATTGTTAGTGCTGCAAGTTGTACAACAAATTGTTTAGCACCTGTACTTAATATTTTACAAAAAAATATTGGTATTAAAAAAGGTTTCATGACAACAGTTCATGCTTATACAAATGACCAAGCAACTCTTGACATTGCTCATAAAAAAGGCATTAAATCTAGACGTGGTAGAGCTTGTGCTCAAAATATTGTTCCATCTAGTACTGGTGCTGCTAAGGCTATTGGTTTAGTTATTCCTGAACTTTTAGGAAAACTTGATGGTAATGCACTAAGAGTTCCAACTGCTGATGGTTCTGTTGTGGATTTAACACTAGAACTTTCTCGAAATACTAGTGTTGAAGAAATTAATAAATTATTTCAAGATAATCAAAATGAAACAATTAAATTTACTATGGACCCAATTGTTTCAAGTGATTGTTTAGGTAAAAAAGTTGGTGCTATAGTTGATGGCCTTTCAACGAGTATTGTTGAAGCTGATGGCACACAATTAGTTAAAGTGCTCGCTTGGTATGATAATGAATATGGTTATACTGCTCAAATGCTTAGAACTGCTAAGAAAATGTTTCAATAATAAAATAAACTCTCAATAAATTTCGAGAGTTTTTTTGTGTGTAATTTTTAAAAATGGTATATCGCAAATTTAATGTTTTAAAATTATTTATTTTAGAATTTATTTATTATAAGGTTTTCTTTCATCTGTTCTACACGTTAGATAATCTATACTTGTTTCGTAATAATCAGCAAGTATGTTTATTTTTTCTAAAGAAATAGCATTTATTCCTAGCTCGTATTTATTATATTGTTGTTGTGTTATTCCAAGTAGGTTAGCAACATCTTTTTGGTATAAATCATGATCTTCTCTGATTTCTTTTAATCTTGATATATTCATGAGGTCACCTCTAAAGTAAATTTTACTATACAACTTAAAATTGTATTGATACATACTACCTGAGGTAGTATAATATGGTTAGGATGGTTAGTATTTATGAATAAAAAATATAAATTGTTAATATTGGGTTCTTTGGCAATTATACTTGTTGTTATATTGTCAATTAGTACAACTATTGCTTTTATGAAACCTATAGAGCAAAATGGTAACTTAACAGAAATAAATTTATCAAGTTGCGCAAAAATAAAATTAATTGCAGCAAGTTCCGTAAACATTTCTAATTCATATCCTATGTCTAGAAATAGAGGATTACAGACGAAACCATATTCTTTTACAGTAACAAGTTATTGTGATTCATATGTTGGTTTTAATATGTATATTGCAATACTTGAAGATAGTACCATAGATTTAAAAAATGTACATTATATAATAACAAATAAAGGAAGTAAAAATGCTTTACAAGAAGGATTATTATCAGATTTAGAAGAAGAAACAACATTTAGTAATAATGAAAAAACAGAGTTAAGAACAGGAATAAAAGGAAACTTTAGTAAAATATATAAAATGTTTTCTGGAAAAGTTCCTTTAAAAGGGAATAGAGAATATGATTTGTATTTATTTATAGATGAAAATGCGACGAATGATGCAATGGGGAAAGTACTTAAAGCTGGTGTTGCTATAAAGTCTTATGATAGAGAAATTGGTGTAGGTGTAGATGAAGTATGTGCAAATGGAGATAATTTAAATTCTTGTGTAACTTTATTATCAGATTTATTCGGAGCTGATGAAACTCTAGTATATCATCATGATGGAACACTAGAAAATGGAATAGATGATGGAAGTTATAGATATGCCGGAGCAAGTGATAAAGTAAATAACTTTGTATGTTTTGGAAGTGATGAAGAAGTTTGCCCCAATAATAATTTATACCGAATTATCGGAGTGATTGATAGCAAAATTAAATTAATTAAATATGATTATGCCACTAAAGAAGAACTAGGTGAAGATGGTGCATATGTTGGTTTGATGGACATAACAGAAAATTATAAGGGAGACCAAACTGAATTGATTGCATCATATTATTGGGACAGGGAAATATATCAAAAAGAAAACACAAGTTGGGAAACTAGTTACTTAAATACAATAAATTTAAACAAAAACTTTTTAAGTACATTTACTGAAAAATGGCAAAATTTAATTAATGTTACTAATTGGAATATTGGTGCTGGAAATAATAGCGAAGATTATTCGGCTAAGGCAAGTGTGGTATATCAAAATGAATTAAAGAATCCTAAAATAGTTAAAACCATATCGAAAAAAATAGCATTATCATATGTTACTGATTATGGACTTGCGGCATGGCCTTGGGCTTGGAAATATAAAGTTGTACTATATTCCTCAAAAGATATATATCCTAAGAATTGGATGTATTTAGGAATGAGTGAGTGGTATTTAACTTTGTATATACATACTGAAACTGGTAATCTTTTAGCTAATTTTATATCTAGCAGTGGCTACTTGGCTGGAGAATATCCTAATCATGCGAAAACAATTAGACCTGTATTTTTCTTAGTAGAAAATTCTTTGTATAAGTCAGGAAATGGTACTAAAGATAATCCACTTAGAATCAATTAAAAACTTCAGTTTTGTTTTGCTGAAGTTTTCTTTCTTTTAAATTTATTTAATAATCTGTTACCAACTAATTCATTTAATAAATCTTTATTCATTATGTAATAAAGTATTAAAGAGGTAAGCCCAATAGCTGCTAGGGCAAGTAACATTGGTAATTTTCTAGTTATGTGATTAAATACTAATGGCTTTAATATTAAACATATTATTACTAAGATAACAATTGTTACTATTAATTTAGGTATTGATTTAACTGTTTCTTTGTAACTAAAGTTATATTTGTGATGTAATGTGTAAAGTGGAATAGCAAGTGATAGTAAATAACCAATTGTAGTTGCAAGTATTGCTCCATAGAATGGGTATATACCTAGTTTGTTAAATAAGAATATTAATGGTATATCTAATATTGTTTTAGTAATTAAACCTGTTGCACAAGAGATGTAAATTAACTTTGTTTTAGATAGCCCTTGAAGAGCACTACATATCATTATGTAAGCAGAATCTAATATGGCAAGTAATATTGTGTATTTAAATATTAATGGTCCATAGAAGCTTTCCCCATAAAATATTGTCCATACTTGTTTTGAAAAGATACTTAAGAATATTGATAATGGTAGTATAACATAAAGTAATACTTGCAATGTTTTATTAAATTGTGAATTTACTTCTTTCATATCTTTTTTGGTATATGATTCTACGATTGTAGGTATTAAGCTTATTACAAGTCCAGTTGCAATTGCTGTTACTACACTCACTAATTTACTTCCCCAGGTGGTAAATACTGATGAAATTGTTTCAATATCTTTGGCTGGATAACCAATCCAATTTAATCCTTTGATAACTAATATCATATCAACAGTGTTATAAATACTATTGGCAACATTTATAATTATAAACGGAATACAATAACCAATTAATTTTTTTAAGATTGTTTTCTTTTCAGTTGCAGATACTTCTTCGTAAGGTACAAATAATTCTTTTTTTACTTTGTTTGTTTTAATAAGGAGGTATAAATATGAAACTAAAGCCCCGGCACAAGCTCCGAATACAGCAATACCTACGGCCTCTGCAGTTGATAAATGAAATACTTTTAATGCTAGGTAAGATCCTACGATTATAATTAAGACTCTTACAAATTGTTCAATTACTTGACCAATTGATGGAGCCGTTATATAATGATGTCCTTGTAAGTAGCCTCGAAATATACTTAAAAGAGGAACAACTAATATGGCAAATGATACACATCTAATTACAAAAGCAACATCTGATACAGTGTTTCCACCAGTTAAATCTCCGACGATAGCATTAGCTATTAGGTTTGCGCCAAAGAAACATATACAAAATGATACAATGGAAAATATTCTAATAATTTTTTTTGAATATTTAAACATGTATGTTTTTTCTTTTAATTTTCCTAATGTGTTATATTCACTAGTAATTTTACTTATAGCGAGTGGTATACCTGCCGAAGATATGATTAAGAAAAAGTTATATATGTTGTAGGCGTATCCATAAAGAGAACCACCGTTTTCACCTATTATATTATAAAAAGGGATTACATAAAGTACTCCGAGTATTTTAGATAAAATTATAGCAATCGTAGCTATTAGTGCACCTTCGATAAATTCATTTTTTTTCAAAAATATCATCTCCGTATGTAATTATTATATTAAAATTATGGTATGTAAGCAAGGAAAGTTAAACAAATAAGTGTAAATTACATAAATTTGCCATTTATAAAATAGATAATTAATGATATAATTATGGTGGAGGATCCTATGAAGTTTATAGAATTAAAAAATGTTAATAAAACTTATAAAAATGGTATAACTGCTGTTGCTGATATGTCAGTAGAAGTTAGTAAGGGTGAGTTTGTCTTTGTTATAGGACTTACTGCAAGTGGGAAATCAACATTTATTAAAATGCTTTATAGAGAAGAAAAGCCTACGAAGGGAACTGTTTTTGTAGGTGGTTTAAATGTGGGTAAACTTAGAAATAGAAAAGTATATAAATTAAGAAGAAAAGAAGGAATTGTTTTTCAAGATTTTAAATTGTTGCCTAGACTTACGGTTTATGAAAATGTAGCTTTTGCTTTAGAATGTATTGGCATGAAAGGCTCTGAAATTAGACCTAAAGTTATGAGTGCTTTGGAAAGAGTAGGTCTAAAAGAAAAGGTAAGATCATTTCCGGGAGAACTTTCTGGTGGAGAACAACAAAGAGTTTGTATAGCTAGAGCTATTGTTAATGAGCCTAAGCTTTTAATTTGTGATGAACCAACTGGTAATTTAGATCCTAAAACTAGTGAAGAAATTATGAATGTAATTGAAAAAATTAATAAGGAATTAGGTACGACAATTATTATGGCTACACATGATAAAGATATAGTAAATAGAATGAAAAAAAGAGTTCTAGTTATTAATCATGGAGTGCTTGTTGGCGATTATGCGAAAGGAAGTTATAAGACAAATGAGAGCGTTTAGAATATTTTTTAGAAGTATAAGAGATGCGCTTAAGAGTGTTGTTAGAAACTTTTCTTTGAGTTTTGCATCTATTATGTGTACCACAATTACGTTAATACTTGTAGCTGTGGCTGTTGTTGCTGCAGCAAATGTAAATAATGCTACAAAGTTAATTGAAGATGAATTAACAATTGTTACTTATTTAAAAAAAGATGTAACTGAAGAACAAATTGATAATATTAAAAGTGAAATATCAAGTTATAAAAATGTTGAAGAAGTAACATTTAAAAGTAAAGACGAGTGGAAATTAGAAATGAGTGAATATGACGACTCATTTAAAACAGTTTTAGATTATTTGGATGAAAATCCATTAATGGATTCATTCGTATTAAAAGTAAATGATGTAAAAAAATTAAGCGAAACAAGTGAATATATTAAAGCAATAAATGGTGTAGATACTGTTAAATATGGAGAAGGAATGGTTGAACAAGTAATATCTGTATTTGATATAGTACAAAAAATAGTAGTAGTGGTAGTAATTGCTTTAGTAGTTGTAACAAGTTTCTTAATAAGTAATACAATTAAACTAACTATATTTAGTAGAAGAAATGAAATTGAAATTATGAGATTAGTTGGAGCAAGCAATATTACAATTAAATTACCTTTCTTATTTGAAGGTTTCATAATTGGCTTAATTGGTTCAATTATTCCTGTTTGTATTACTATTTATGGATATGTAATTCTTTATTCAAGAATGCATGGTAAATTGCTTTCAAATATGATTATGTTAATAAAACCATATCCATTTGTATTTTGGGTTTCTTTAATAGTTATAGCAATTGGAGCTTTAGTAGGTATGTATGGTAGTATTAAAGCTGTAAGAAAGTATTTGAAGGTGTAACTATGAGTATAAAAAAATTAATTTGTTATTTCATAAGATATGTTTTAGCAATAATTATATTTGTGTCATGTTTTATATTTAAGCCATCTAATGCGTATGCCAAGTCCGCAAATACTTTGGCGGGTCTTAGGGCTGATTTAAAAGATTTGGAAGCTCAAAAAAGAGCAAATGATAGCAAAAAGAATTTAACACAAAGTCAAATTAATACAAAGAAAAATGAGATAAATAATGCCAATCAAGAGATAACAAATAGTAAAGAAAAAATAGAAAATGCAAAAGTGTTAATTGAAGAAACAGATAAAAAGATTGCTGAATTAGAAGAAAAAAACAAAGAATTAATTGCTTATTATCAAGTAATGTTAAGTAATAATGTTTATATGGAATTTATTACCGAATCATCTAATATGACAGAATTAATAATGAGAAGTGATGCAGTTAAAGAATTAACAAATTATCAACAAGAGAGACTAAAAAAATTAGAAGACTTAATTAAAGAAAATGAACAATTACAAGTTGATATGAAAAAGTATCAAGTAACTTTAGAAAAAAATATTATTGCATATCAAGATGCAGTTTATAGTCTTCAAGATAATTTGTCTGATTTAAATGATATTGCTTTAGATATTAATTCTCAGATTAGTTCTCAAAAAGAATTAATTAAAGTTTATGAACAAATGGGTTGTAAAGAAAATCAAGACTTAGATGAATGTTCTAGAGTAATGGGAAATGCTATGTGGTTAAAGCCTTTAATTAAGGGAAGAGTAAATAGCAATTTTGGAGTTAGAAATAATCCGTTAAAACCTGGTACTTATAAGGTTCATCAAGCTGTTGATATTGGTGGTAATGGTGAAGGAACTAAAGTTTATGCAGTTGGTTCTGGTTCTGTTGCAATGGTTATTAATGCTGAAAAAACATATAATTCAAAGAAAACTAAAACTTGTGGGGGTAATCAAGTATATATTTGGATGCAAGTTGCTGGTAAATATTATACCGTTCAATATGCTCACTTGTTAAAAGTTTATGTTAAAGCCGGAGATGTTGTAACTAAGGATACTGTTATTGGCCTTCAAGGTGGAGGTGCTGGTACTAGAAAATGGGAAAGTTGTTCAACTGGAACACACTTACACTTTGGTATCGCTAAAGGCAAAATTGCTAATAATAAATATTTTATTGGTAATTGGATGGCAAATGCTATCAAACCCGAAGGTTATCCATCAGCAGGTGGTTGGTTCTATTCAAGAACTCAGTGGTTTAGGTGATGTATATGGATATTAAAGTGTTAGTTGTTGGCGCTTTGCAAGAAAATTGTTATGTCTGTAGTATTGGAAATAATGCTTTTATTGTAGACCCGGGTGATGAAGCCGATAGAATAATTGATGCATGTAAAGATAAAAATGTTGTGGAGATAATTGTTACTCATCATCATTTTGACCATGTTGGAGCTTTGGATGAAATTAAGAAGTATTTTAAACTCGAAGAAAATGTAAAAAGTGGTATATTTGATTATGAAGTTATTGAAACTCCAGGACATACAAGTGATAGTAGAAGTATTTATTTTAAAAATGAAAAAGTTATGTTTACTGGTGATTTCTTGTTTTATCGTTCTATTGGAAGAACTGATTTAGATACTGGTAGTGATATAGATATGATAAAAAGTTTAGAAAAAATTAGTAAATATCCCGATGATATAGTTATTTATCCTGGTCATGGACCCAAAAGTACATTGGGAAGAGAAAAGAATAATTTTAAATATTATTATTAGATAATATAATAGCTGAATAAAATTAAAACTGATAGGTTGTGCTATCAGTTTTTTTAATATGTTTTTTCTGAGAAACTATGTGAGTAAATAATTGGTTCCATGAATTCAACATAATTTAAATAAATTATTCTAATTAAGTACCAAAGATTATTTGTGTTATCTCTTATTATAAGATGATCTCTTCCTGCTTCTTCAATAATTCCTTCATATACTTTGTTTTGCCATGCACTACTGTCTGGATATGAAACATAAGCTTTTATCTTTCTTCCTTTATTTAACCTTAGGATATTTTCAATATAGCTTTGTTCATCTGGTAAATTGCTATTATTTACTTCAGATACAGACATGTTTCCTGGTGGTGTTCCGAAATTAGAACTTGGAAATGTTGGATTTTGGTAGAAATTACCATTCATTTTATATTCACCTCTAAAACAATATATGTTTTTTAATATTAATAATTGCTAAAAAATAAATATTAGTTTATAATTATTATAGAAAAGTGGTTGAAGATATGGAGAAAATTAATTACAAAGAGATAATATTTGATGGTTGTTCACTGGTATTTGGATTATTTTTTTATGCAATGTGTTTTAACTTATTTTTAACTCCGAATGATTTAGTTGTATCTGGCTTTAGTGGTATTGCTATTGTTATGCAAAAATTATTTGGATGGACACCATCAGTATTCTTACTTATTTCAAATATTATCCTATTAATTATATGTTTTATATTCTTAGGATGGAGTACGACTAAAAAAAATATTATTGGTTCCCTGTTATATCCATTAATGGTTACATTATCAATGCCGGTTGCAAACTTTTTATCAAGTTATTTAGTTACAGAAGATTTCTATTTAACTTTATTATTTGCAATATGTTTATATGGAATAAGCAGTGGTTTTATATATAGAAGTGGTTTTACTGCGGGTGGGTCTGATATAATTATGCAAATAATAAATAAGTATTGCAAAGTTAGTGAATCTAAGGCTTTGTTATTTGCTAATGGTTTTATTATACTTTCTGGTATGTTAGTGTTTGGCTTTACTAAAGGAGTTTATTCGTTTATTATTCTTTATTGTTCTACATATTTTGTTGATAAAATTATGTTTGGTATTTCAGATAGTAAATTGTTTTATATTTATACAAGAAAGACAAGAAAGATTAAAAAAGTTATACTTGAAGAATTTCAAACTGGTTTTACAACAATTCCTGGTACTGGAGGATATTCTCACAAAAATGGGGTTATGATTATGTGTGCTGTATCAAATAATGATTACTATAATTTAAAAAAGAGAATTTTAGAAATAGATCCGAGTGCATTTATGATAATTGATAAATGCTATGAAGTAAATGGTGGAGTTAAAAGAAGTAATATTCCATTTTTATAAGATTTGTGATACACTATTAGTGTGATTGCTTATGAAAAAGATTGTTATATTTGGTGGAGGAAGTGGACTTTCTCAACTTTTAAAAGGAATAAAATTATTTCCAGTAGAAATTACTGCGGTTGTATCTGTAGCTGATAACGGAGGAAGCACAGGTCTTCTTCGACGTGAGTTAAAAATACCTGCGGTTGGTGATATTACTAAAGTAATGCTTAGTATGGCTGATACAAATCAAGATGTAATAGATTTAATGAATTATAGATTTACTAAATCGAAAAGTTTAGGTATTCATTCAGTTAAGAACTTGTTATTAATGGCTTTGATGGATTTAAAAGGTAATTTTGCTAGTGCTATGCCTGTGATGGAAAAATTACTTGATGTAAAGGGAAATATTTTGCCATTAACTGAAGATAATGTAAATTTGGTTGGTATTACTAGTAGTGGTAAAAAAGTAATTGGTGAACATCAATTAACTAAATGTGCAAGTAAGATAGTGGAAGTAAAATATGATAAAGAAATAACTGTTAATCCTAAAGTAATAAAGGCTGTTAAAGAAGCTGATTTAATTATATTTTCTTCCGGTAGTTTACTTACAAGTATTGTCCCACATTTAATTGATAAAAGTCTTGTAGATGTAATAAATAAAGCTAAAGGAGAAAAAGTATATATTTGTAATTTATTTACCCAACCTGGAGAAACTGATGGATTTACTGTGAAAGATCATATAGATTATTTAGAAAAATATTTAGGTAAAGGAAGTATAGATGTTGTTATAGCTAATGATGAAGTAATAAGCAGCGATTTAGCAAAGAAATATAGAAATGAAGAACAAAAAGATCCTGTTTTATTAGATATGCATGAATTAGATGAAAGTAATATATATGTTATAAAAGATAAACTATTTACTATTGAAAATGGTTCATATAGACATGATGCATTAAAGACAGGTTATTTATTATTCTCATATTTAATGGATGGTAGAAAATGACTTTTACTACAAGTTTAAAAGAAGAAATAGCTAAAAATGATATTAATATTATCGAGGCAAGATATGAATTGATAGCCTTTTTAAATAGCGTTGCTAAATTTAATAAAGAAGAAATAAACATTACTTTAGAAAATGCTAGTATTGCTAGAAGAATATATAAAGAAATAAAAGAAATATATGGGGTTAGTCCCAGTATAATGGTTAGAATTCAAAAAAGATTTAAAGTAAAGCAAATATATATTCTTAGTATTAAAGAAAAAATTGATTTAATAAAAAAAGATATAAGTGTGGGTATAAAAATAGAAGTAGATGATTTAGTAAGTGATGAAGAAAAAATAGCCTTTTTAGAAGGAGCCTTCTTAGCAGTTGGTAATGTTTCTAATCCAAGTACAAGTGGTTATCATTTAGAGTTTATTTTTAATAAGGAAAGACTTGCAAAACAGGTTCTTAATTTACTTAATTATTTCAATATGAAATCCAAATTAATAAAAAGGGGCTATAAAAATATTGTTTATATTAAAGCAAGTGAATCTATAAGTGACTTAATAAAAAGATTTAAAGCAACGAATTCATTATTTTATTTTGAAGATATAAGAATTTATAGAGACCATAAAAATATGGTTAATAGATTAAATAATTGTGAGATTGCTAATCAAGAAAAAACTTTTAGAACTGGACAAGTTCAACTTGAAAACATTAACTATTTAAAAGATCATGATTTATTTGGATTGCTTGAAGAAAACACAAGGATAGTAGCGGATGCTAGGGTGAAATATCCAGAGGTATCAATGCAAGAATTAGCTGATATTGTAACACTTGAAAATAATTATAAAATTGGTAAATCTGGAGTTAATCATCATTTTATTAAAATAAATAATTTAGTTAAAAGACATAAAGAAAGAAGTGAAGATAATGGTAGTAAGACTTGCAGCTGATATTCAACCTGATAGTATATTGGATGGCTCTGGTATTAGAACTGTAATTTGGTTTCAAGGTTGTTTACATAATTGTAAAGGATGTCAAAATCCTGAAACTCATGATATGAATGGCGGAATAGTTGTGGATGTTGATGAATTAAAAATGAAACTAAAAAATTTGAAGTATCAAAGTGGAATTACTTTGTCTGGAGGAGACCCATTCTTTCAACCTGAAGCTGCATTGGAAATAGCTAAATTTGCTAAAAGTATTGGTTTAAACGTTTGGGCATACACGGGCTTTACTTATGAGGCTTTACTTAGTGATAAAAGTAGGCTTGATTTACTAAAAAATGTAGACGTATTGGTTGATGGTAAATTTATGATGGATAAAAAGAGTTTGAATTGCAAGTTTCGAGGAAGTACAAATCAAAGGCTAATAGACGTAAAAAAGAGCTTGGAAGCCGGAGGTGTAGTATTATATGATGTTTGATGATAATGTAAATTATACTTTGCTTGTTAATAACGCTAATAAAGAATTTTTTAATCAATTCAAAGATTATTCAATTATTGGGAGTAGTATGTTTTTTGATGAATTAAAAGAAAAATTAGAAATGTTTCCAAGTAAAAGAGTTGTTTTTAATGAATCTTGGTTTAATTTAAGTGACAATGAGAAGAAATCTATTATAGAATTATTAAAGAAGCAAAATATAAATTTTGTTAATATTACAAGTAATATTGAAGATTCACTATTAAGTAATTATGTTATTGTTTATGATGAAGATAAAAAAGTACTTGAAGGTAATACAGAAGTTGTTTTAAGAAATGAAAAAATATTAAAAAAGTTAGGATATGGTCTTCCTTTCGTGGTAGATTTATCTATTCAATTAACTTATTACGATATATTAGATAAAGTGTATTATGATATGGATAAACTAACGGAGGATTTATGGAATTAGAGCTTAAAGGTAATATTGTCGGGGTTATAAGTAATGATTTTAGTGAAAGCAATTATAGTGGTAAAGTAAAAAATATAGTATTAAAGAAAGCTAGCGATGCTTTAAAAATGGTAGGGCTTGATGGAAGTTATTTAGAGCTTGATTATGAAGAATTATCATTAAGAAATAAAAGTAAAGTTATCTTAGCAAGTAAATTACAAGATAAAGAAATATTATTAGTAAATTTTAGTAAAGGATTAACAAATAAAGATATAGAATTTTTTAAAAAAATTTTTAAAAAAATAGTAAGTTATGGAAGAAAAATTATTTTAGTGGATAAAAACAGCAATTTGTTTTTTAATTGTGTTGATAACTTGTATGTTATAAACAAAGAAATTGTATTAGAAACTAACGATTTATATAGTAATGAATTAAGTAAATATATTGATGTACCCAAGATAGTGGAATTTACAAATAAATCTTTAGATCTTGGTGTTAATATTAATCATTATAAAGAAATAGACGATTTATTAAAAGCTATATATAGGGTAAAATCATGAGATATTTAATTAAGTTTGGTTATGACGGTACTAAGTTTCATGGATTTCAAAGGCAAAATAATGTAAAAAATGTGCAAGGAACTTTAGAAAATGCTTTAAGTAAAGTATTAAAAAGTAATATTTTAATTAAAGGTAGCGGAAGAACCGATGCTGGAGTTCATGCTCATATGCAATGTGCCCATTTTGATTATGATGGAAGTGTAAGCAATAAGGATATTGATAAAATAAATATATTGTTAAATAATGAAATTATTGTAAATAAAATTAGTGTTGTTAGTAATGATTTCCATGCAAGGCATAATGTTATAAAAAAAATGTATGTTTATAAAGTAAATAATGGAAAATATAAGAAAGAATATGATGGATATTATTATCAAGTAAAATATGATTTTGATATTAAAAAAATGAAAAACGCAAGTAAGTTATTAATTGGTACACATGATTATCATAATTTTGTAAGTGGTTATAGAGATGATTATACATCTACGATTTATAATATTAAAATAAAAAAACATGGAGATATTATTGTATTTAAATTTGTAGGTATTGGTTTTTATAGATATATGATTAGACATCTAGTGGGGGCTTTACTTGATGTTGGAAGAGGTAAAGTAGATATTCGTATAATTGAAAATATGTTAGACAAGGATATAGATAAGAAATTAAGTGTTGTTCCAGCGGACGGATTATATTTAGAAAAGATTTGGTATTAAAAAGCCACTGATTTGACAAAGAGTATAAATTAGTGTATAATTTCATTAATTAGTGGGGGAGATTATGGATACAAAAGGATTAGATATATCTAATATTGTTACTTTGGATGATGATAAAAGATATATGGTTTTAGATGTAATTAATGTTGATAATACAGATTATGTTTCATTAGTTGAAGTAAATGATCCAAGTAATTTTAAACTACTTGAAAAATTTACTAGAGATGGGGAACTTGTATTAAGAGAAGTCATTGATGAAATAAAATTAGAAAAAGTTAAGTTGCAAGCATTGAAAAAATTTGCGGGGATTATTAAAGATGTGCAATTAAATAGATTAGGGGGAAACGAAAAAAATGAATAATATTAAGACGCCGAAGGAATATAAAATTAAGAAAATAGAAGAATTAAGGGAAACTCTTCCTTGTTATGAAGAAGAGCTTATGTTTAAGTTTTTTAGTTACACAACTGTGTTAACTTTAAATGATGTAGTTAGTACTAATTTGCAACCACTTTATTCAGTATTACCAATTACAATAATAGCTTGTTTCATAAATACACTTATTAGAAAGTATCATAACCTAATGGAAATTGATCGATTAAGAACTGATTTAAAATTAGATGAGGCAACGGAAAGTGAGTTTATAAGGATTCTTGAGGATAAAAAACAAGAATTATCTGAAATGAACAAAGAAAACAATAGTAGGCTTGTTATTAATTGTATTATAGGTGTTGTATCAATTATATCAGCTTGTATGTTAGGAAAATTGGATGTGCCGGAATTAACGACTTTATTATCTTTAATAGGTACATATGGTTTATTAGGGTTTGTTGGGAAGTCTTGTGAAATAAAACAAATTGATATGAGATTAAAACAAATTGAAGAAAAACAAGAATTATTTGATTTTCAAAGAATTAGAAAACAATAATATTATAAAGAGAAATTAGTGAAAAGTTACTTGAAGCAAAGTATCTAGAAGCAATTAGATTTGATAAAGATACTAAAGAAAGAATAATCTTTCCAATAATGATGCATTAATGTGTCGTGGTAATTTTTCATTAAAAAGAACCAAAATGTAGAAAAATATACATTTATTTTAAGAAAATGGCTAAAAAGGTTTGACTTTTGGCTATTTTTTTCATATAATTTTAATCGGTACATTTTATTTATGTGATTTGTTTAGTCGTGGGAAAATTAAACAATGAACATAGTGAAAGGAATTAGTTTTATGAAAACATTTATGCAAAAAAAAGAAAATATCGAAAGAAATTGGTATGTAATTGATGCTGAAGGCAAAACTTTAGGTCGTGTTGCAACAAAAGCTGCTCATGTATTAAGAGGAAAACACAAAGTTACTTATACTCCATATGTTGATTGCGGAGATTATGTAATTATTGTAAATGCTGACAAAGTAGTTTTAACTGGAAACAAACTAGAAGATAAGAAATATTATAATCATAGCGGATTTCCAGGAGGACTAAGAGAAAGAAATGCTAAAGAAATGATTGAAAAATATCCAGAAGAAATGGTTGAAAGAGCTGTTAAAGGAATGCTTCCTCACAACAGACTTGGAAGAGCTATGGGTAAAAAATTATTTGTTTATCGTGATGCAAATCATAAGCATGAAGCTCAAAAGCCTAAGGCTTTAGAAATTAATTAGGAGGAATTATGGCTAAGAAACAAGAATGGACAGCAACTGGTAGAAGAAAAAGAAGTGTAGCAAGAGTTAGACTTGTTGGTGGTACTGGTAATATTACTGTTAATGGTGTTGATGTTAATGATTATATGCCTTATGCAACATTAGTAATGGACTTAAAACAACCTTTAGTTGCTACTGGAAATGAAAACAGATTTGACATTGATATTAATGTTAAAGGTGGCGGATTCTCTGGACAAACTGGAGCAATTCGTTTAGGTATTACTAGAGCGCTTTTAGCATTTGACGCTAATACTGATCAAACAAGAGAAGATAGTTACAGACATATTCTTAAAAATGCCGGATTTATTACTAGAGATCCAAGAGTTAAAGAACGTAAGAAATATGGTCTAAAAAAAGCAAGAAGAGCTCCACAATTCTCAAAACGTTAGTAGACATTTTATTCCACGGGTTACCGTGGTTTTTTATTGACTTATTATTTTATTTATTTTATTATTATAATAGGTGATAGTGTGAATAAAAAAGGATTTACATTAATTGAACTCATAGCTGTATTAGTAGTACTATCAATATTAATATCTGCTTCAGTAATGCTATTTATAAATATTAGAAAAAATATTTTAGAGAAAGAATATAATAATTTAGTTTTATATTTAGAAACGAAAGCGTCAGAATATGCTGAAGAAACTTCGATAACTACGATAAATGTTGAGGATTTAATTAAGGAAGGTAAAGTAAAATCTGATGATGAAACTGATATTTATGATCCAAGAGATAATAAAAGTATGAATTGTTTTATTATTAAATCTAATTTTGAAAATGGAAAATATAATTCAACTTTAATGGAAGATTTGGGTAAAGATGAAAACGGAAAATGTAATGAATATGAGGTAACAACAGATTATGAAGTTTGTAAATTTTTGAATGGACAATGTATTAAATTTGATGATACAACTTGGTTTAATAGTGCAGTTACATTGGGGATAATGCATCGAGGAAGTTTATTAGCTGAACAAAATACTACCTATAATTGGACAAGTAATACTGGATTTTCTAGTAATGAGGCTACTATTAGTGTTGATGGAAACTTATTAAATAGTAGATATAAGTGTGAAGTGAAAGGTAAAAGCAATAATGGCGAGGATTTAGTTGGAACTGCAATAAAGGGAATAAAAATTGATAAAGAGGCTCCAGTTATAAATGAAATCAAATATAATACTAATTGGAGTGTCAATAAGAAAATTGAAATAATGGCAAGCGATGGAATTGGGTCAGGAATTGATGGTTATGCTATTGTTAAAGAAAATGAAATGTGCTTAAATTATAATAAAAATAAAGAAATAACAATTAATTCAAATGGCAAATATAAAGTGTGTGTAAAAGATAAAGCCGGAAATAAAACAGAAAGAAAAATAGAAATTACTTCTATAGACGATGCTGGTCCAAGTATAGTAGCTAAATCTAGTAACAATGAAATAAAAATGGGTACAAATAATAAAACTAGTTCATATTTTATAGTTACTTATTCAATTAGTGGTGGTACTCTGAGTTGTACACCTGAGGCAACTGGATCTTTAGCGGTTGGAACGTATACTTTAAAATGTGTTGCTACAGGAGGTAATGGAAAAACTGCTGATGCTACAACAGAATTAAAAGTTATTCCATTAACACCTTCTACTCCAACTATTATTACAAAATTAGAATCGAGTAGTGGACAGATATATAATGGAACGTGGACAAATAAATCAATTTATATTGAAATTAATCCTGGATCTGTAAATGATGTTGTTACAAAGTTTGAGTATAAAATTGGTAATGGCAATTGGATAACTGCATCTGGAACAATAGATGGAAATAAAGGAAGTTTTGTATATAGTTCTGAAATAGATAATACTATTTATGTTAGAAATTGTTATCAAAATAAGTGTAGTTCTCCTTCTAATGGAAAAACTTTAAAAATAGATAAAACGGCACCAACTTGTAAGTTAACTGCAAATAGTTCAAAGATATCTTTTGGTCAAAAATCTACTGATGTCCAAAAATTGGGTATTAGTAAAAATAAAACAGCTGATTATACTAATGCAACAGTAAACATTAGTACAGGAAAATTTTATGGTTATGTAATTGATAAAGCGGGTAATACTGGTAGTTGCAATATAGAAATAATAGAAACGTCTAGTTCAAGGTCTTGTAGTGAAACATGTACTGAAGGAACAGAAGTATGTGATCTTGTTTGTTACTATAATGCTTCTTCATCCGAAATAGCAAGAAAATCATGTAATAGAGGAGCATATGAGCCAACTTGGAAAACTTGTTACAGTGCTTATTATTCTTCTTGCCCTTCAACATTTCCTATTGTAGATAAGTCTGCATCTAGGTGCTATACAACAGGTGGGGGATGTACTACAAGCTGTTCTACAACATATTCTTGTGAAAGTGGATATACAAAGATTAATTCAAGTTATTGTTATAAATGATAGAAAATCAAGGCAAAAGTGTCTTGATTTTATTGTATTTAAAAGAAAATTTTAGTAAAATTATGTTTAGCGAGGTGTTATCTATGAGAATAAGCAATGAATGGACAAATTATGAATGCATAGATGCTGGTAATGGCGAAAAATTAGAAAGATGGGGCAATGTCATTTTAAGAAGACCTGAACCCCTTGCAATGTGGCCAATTGAAGTTGATAAATCGTGGAAAACTGTTGATGGTGTTTACTATAGATTTGTCGATGGTGGAGGACATTGGGAATTTAATAAAAAGTTGCCTGATTTTTGGACTATTGAATATAAAAGTTTGAAATTTAAAGTTAGTCCTACAAATTTTAAACATACAGGCTTATTTCCGGAACAAGCTACGAATTGGGATTTTATGATGGATAAAATTAGAAATGCTAAAAGACCAATTAAGGTATTAAATTTATTTGGATATACGGGTGGTGCAACTGTTGCTTGTAGTAAAGCTGGAGCTGAACTTGTAGTTCATGTTGATGCTGCTAAGGGTATGGTTGAATGGGCAAAAGAAAATGCTCAATTGTCTGGAGTTAAAAACAATTATATTAGATTTTTGGTTGATGATTGTTTAAAATTTGTTGAAAGAGAAATAAGAAGAGGAAATAAGTATGATGCTATTGTAATGGATCCACCTTCTTATGGAAGAGGCCCTAGTGGTGAAGTTTGGAAACTTGAAAAAAATCTGGAAGAATTAGTAAGTAGATGTGTTTTACTGTTATCTGATAACCCTTTATTTTTTCTTATTAATGCATATACAACTGGTGTTTCAAGTACTGTTTTATATAATATTTTAAAGTTAACCGTTGGTAAGTCTTATGGTGGTGTAATTGATGCTGGAGAAATTGGACTTCCTATAAGTAAAAATGATTTAGTATTACCATGTGGAATTTATGGAAGATGGCAAGATGAATAAGGTAATACATGAAGATAATCATTTATTAATTGTTGAAAAGCCTCGAAACATATTAGTTCAAGGTGATGAAACAAAAGATACAGATTTATTATCTGAATTAAAATTGTATATTAAAGATAAATATAATAAACCTGGTAATGTTTATTTGGGATTAGTGCATAGACTTGATAGACCTGTTGGTGGAGTAATGGTTTTTGCTAAAACTAGTAAAGCCGCGGGAAGAATTAGTGATATGGTTAGAACGCATCAGTTTAAAAAAACATACTTAGCTATTGTTGAAGGAAAAGTTCCAGATGATGGGACTTTTGAAGATAATTTATTAAAACTTGAAAAAGAAAATAGAACTATTGTTGATAAAAAAGGAAAGTATGCTAAATTATCTTATAAATTAATAAAGTATATTGATGGACTTAGTTTAGTAAAAATAAATTTAGAAACTGGAAGGTCACATCAAATTAGGGTGCAATTTTCTTCACGAGGATTTCCTTTGTGGGGAGATCAAAAATATAATAAAAATGCCAAAGTCGGTGAACAAATTGCTTTGTGGGCATATAAAATAGAGTTTAAACATCCTATTACAAAAGAAAAAGAAGTTTTTAAATGCGAACCATTTTGGAATGAGTATCCTTGGATTCTTTTTGGAAGTGATAATTTTGAATAATGAAAAAATATTTCTTTTATATGCTAATAATTTTGATGTAAATAAAAAAGAAATTAAGAGAAAAATAAATCATTCTTTGCGTGTTAGTAAATTATGTAAGAGTATTGCACTTGCTTTAAATCTCGCTGATGATTTAATATATTTAGCTGAATTTATTGGCTTGGTTCACGATATTGGAAGATTTGTACAATGGGAAAAATATCAAACTTTTGATGATTTGAAGAGTGAGGATCATGCTTTATTAGGATTACAAGTACTTTTTAAAAACAAGGAGATAAATAGATTTAAAATTGATCATAAATGGGATAAAACTATTTATTCTGCTATAAAAAATCATAATCAATATAAAATTTCCGATGAAACAAAAGACATTGATTTATTGATGTCTAAAATTCTTCGTGATGCAGATAAAACAGATATTTTGTATATGATAAAAATAAATGATATTGTTCTTGATGAAGATAATGAAAGTATTACTAGTGATGTAAAAAATGAATTCTTAAACAAAGAAAGTATAGATCATACAAAGGTGAAATCGTTTTCGGATAAAGTATTATTGAAGTTGGCTTTTGTTTTTGATATAAATTATAAATGGACATTAAAATATATAGAAAAAGAAAATATTATAGATGAAATATATAATAATTTAATATATAAAAATAAAATAAAATATTATTATAATTATGTAAAGAAATATTTAAGTGAGGTTAGTAATGGAAAGATATAAAGAAATCGAAAGAAGTATTATAAAAAAGTATAGAAAAGAAATATGGGCTAAATTTATTAAGGCTGTTAAAGATTATAAACTAATTAATGAAAATGATAGAGTAATGGTTTGTATTTCTGGTGGTAAAGATTCTTTTTTGCTTGCTAAATGTGTCCAAGAATTACAAAAACATGGAGGCATTCCTTTTGAAGCATGTTATGTATGTATGAATCCTGGATATAATGAAGCTAATAAAATAAAGATATTTGAAAATGCTAAAATACTTAATATTAACTTAGAGATGTTTAATAGTGATATATTTGAAGTAGCTAATAGTTTAAATGAAAAAAGCCCTTGCTATATGTGTGCTCGTATGAGAAGAGGTCATTTATATAATAAAGCAAAAGAATTAGGGTGTAATAAAATAGCTTTGGGGCACCATTTTGATGATGTAATAGAAACTACATTACTTTCAATGTTTTATGGTAGTGAGGTTAAAACTATGCTTCCAAAACTTCATAGTGAAAACTTTGAAAATATAGAACTTATTAGACCGCTTTATTTAGTAAAAGAAAATAGTATTTTAGCTTGGGCAAAGTATAATAATCTAGAATTTATAAATTGTGCATGTAAGTTTACAGAAAGAGTTAGCTTGAGTGATGAACCTGTAAGTAAAAGAAAAGAAATGAAAGAGTTGATAAAATATTTGCGAGAATTGAATCCTGATATAGATTATAATATATTTAAATCTTTAGATAATATTAATTTAAATTGTGTATTGGGTACTAAAAAGAATGGTATTTATAAAAGTTTTATGGATGAATATGATAAATAAAAAATGGAAAATATTAATATAATTTAATATGAATAAATATTATATTGGAGTATTTTCCGTTTTTTTAGTGTTATTTTTGGCTATGTTTAGTTATCCGGTTAGGGCTGATTTGCCTTTGCAAGGAAGAGTTGTGGCAATTGATTGTGGCCATGGTGGTTTGGACCCAGGCTCTTTATATAATGATATTTATGAAAAAGATATAACTTTATCTATTGGAAAATATCTAGAAGAATATTTAAGTGAAATGGGAGCAACAGTTATTATGACTAGAACAAGTGATAACGATTTAAGTAATGGTGTTAAAAATCATCGTAAAAAGGCAGATTTTGATGAAAGAATTAAAATTATTAATCAAAAGATTGTTGATATGTATCTATCTATTCACTTAAATTATCTTACAGATACAAGGTACTATGGTGCTCAAGTTTTTTATAATAAAAATAATGAAGAATTAGCTAAATCTATACAAGAATATTTAAATAATAATACAAATACTGATAGAGAGGTAAAAAAAATACCTGCATCAACTTATATGTATGATAAATTAAATACAAATGGAGTGTTAGTAGAATGTGGTTTTTTATCTAATGCAACTGAAAGAAGTAAATTAGTTACAAAAGAATATCAAAGTAAATTTGCAAAAATATTAGCGCAAGCAATAAGTCATTATTATAATTAATTTTATTAATTTCACTTTTTTTTCACAAGTTTTTTACATTAAAACCATTATTTTGCTATATATTTATTAAGTCAGTTGTGGTATAATGTTTAAAGTAAAGGCGGTATAGTGTGAAATCGAAAACATTTAAAACATTAGATGAACAAATTGACATACTTACAAAAAAAGGGTTAGTAGTAGAAGATATTGAGACTGCTAAAACTATTTTGTTGCGTGAAAACTACTTTTTCTTAAGTGGATACCGTCATTTATTTATGAAGCCTGATGATAACAAAACTTATCTAGAAGGTACAACTTTTAATGAATTATATTCAATGTTTCTTTTTGATAGACAAATAAGAAATATAATTTTTAAAAATATTTTGATTGTGGAAAATAATTTAAAAAGTGTATTAGCTTATATAATGAGTAAGAATCATGGATTTAAAGAAAATAATTATTTAAATCCTAATAACTTTGTTAAAGATTCAAGAAGAAATAGGCAAATTAATGATTTAATTAGAAAGATGAAAAGACAGATAAGTGTTAATGGTAAACAACATACAGCAACAGCACATTACATCATAAATTATGGTTATATTCCTCTTTGGGTTGTTGTAAAGGTTTTATCATTTGGAATAGTTGGAGAATTATATACGGTACTTCAATATCAAGACCAAAAAGAAATAGCTGATGTTTTTGGAGTTAGTATTGATTGTATGGTTGATTATTTACCAATTGTTGCTAATTATCGTAATTTATGTGCTCATGAAGATATTTGTTATATTAATAGAACTCAAAAAGCTATTGATGATACAAAATATCATAGATTATTGTATATTCCAAAGATAAGTGAGGAATATATATATGGAAAGAATGATTTATTTGCACTCATAATTATATTAAAACAGTTGTTAGAAGAAAATAATTTTAATTTGTTTATTAATGAAATAAGTTATGAATTAGATAGATTGTCTGGTAAGCTTAAAGTTATTAAAATAGAAAAAGTATTGCATGAGATGGGATTTCCAAATAATTATAAAGAAATAGTGAGGTTAGAAAAATGAATGAAGAACAAATTAAACAAAGAAGAAGTTTAGTAAATTATTTAATAGTATTTTTTGTAGGCTGTTTAGCAATGTATGCTGTTGTATATTTTTTCCCAACAACCATTACTGAATCAGTAACCAAGTTAGAAAAAGATGTAACAGTAACTGATACAGGTATTGCAGATGCTGTAGAAAAAGTTTATAATGCAGTAGTTATTGTATCAACATATAAAGATGATGCTTATATTGCGTCTGGTACGGGTTTTGTTTATAAGAAAGAAGGTAATAAATATTATATTTTAACAAATCATCATGTAATTGATGGTGGTAATAAAGTAACTATAACATTTACTGATGGTAAGGTTGTAGAAACTAAAGTTGTTGGTTCTGATCAATATTCTGATATTGCTGTGTTGTCAATGGAATCAAAAGATGAATTAACTGTAGCGTCTTTAGGTAAAAATGATAATTCTAGAGTTGGTGATACTACATTTGCTGTTGGGGCTCCTTTAGATAGTGCTTATTCATGGACAGTAACAAGAGGAATTTTATCGGGTAAAGATAGATTAGTGGAAGTATCTTTAAATAATTCAAGAAATAATGATTATATAATGAAAGTTTTACAAACTGATGCAGCGATTAACTCTGGTAATAGTGGTGGACCTTTATGTAATAGTAATGGAGAAGTTATTGGAATTACATCACTTAAACTAGTAAGTAGTGGTGTTGAAGGAATGGGTTTTGCAATTCCTATTGAAGATGCTACATTAAAAGCAGAACAAATAATTAAAGGTGAATCTATTGAATATCCATATATTGGGGTATCAATGTATGATGTAAATAAATATTATAATTCTTATCAATATGGTGCTTTAATTCAATCTTCTGGTGTTGCAAGCGGAGTAATTGTAAATAGTGTTGAAAAAGGCAGTCCTGCTGCGAAAGGTAAAATGGAAGCTAATGATATAATTACTAAGATAGATGGTAAAGAAGTAAAAAATATTGCATATTTAAGATATTATTTATATCAATATAAAGTTGGAGATACAATTAAAGTTACAGTAATAAGAGATGGAAAAACTAAAGAACTTAATGTTACTTTAGCATCAAGTAAGCAAACAACATAGTTTGCTTATTTAAGTTGGAGGGTCTATGAAATTGAAGAGATTATTGGCATATATTATTGATATTTTAATAGTGGGATTTGTAGCATCTGCACTAGCTAACATTGATATACTAAATCCATATCTAGATAATTATTTGGAATCTTATGAAAGTTTTAATGAAACATTAAAGAATATAAATGAAGAAAATGTTATGGATATGTTTTATAGTGCTGAATTTGTAAATCAATATCAAAATACGTTGAAATATAGTGTATATTCTACAGGTATTAGTTTAGTTTGTTATTTGTTATATTTTGTAGGATTTCAAAAATGGAATAAGAATCAAACCGTTGGTAAGAAATTGATGAATTTAAAAGTTGTTAATAAAAATAAAAAAGATGATGTAAAAGTATGGCAATATTTAATTAGAACATTAATTGTTTATAATTTGTTTTTTAGTGGTTTAAATGTTTGTTTAGCATTATGTTTTAACACAAAATTATTCTTTACATTATCTTTGATTGTTAGTATAATTGGTTATGTTATCACTTATTTGGGTTATGGAATGATTTTATTTAGAAAAGATGGAAAAGGTTTACATGATTTATTAAGTGGTACAGAAGTAATGGAGGTAAAAAATGTCATTAATTAAAGTAAGAGAATATTTAAAGAAATATGAAAAAGATGAAGAAATAGTGGAATTTGATGAATCAAGTGCAACTGTTGCTGAGGCTGCGCAAGCAATTGGTTGTGGTGAAGCAGATATAGCTAAAACATTATCATTTATAGTTGATGGTAAGCCTATTTTAATTGTTATGGCTGGTGATAAAAGGTGTGATAATCATAAATATAAAGAGTTTTTCCATGAAAAGGCTCATATGATACCCAGAGAGGATTTAGTTGAGCTAGTTGGTCATGAAGCTGGAGGAGTTTGTCCTTTTGGTGTTAATGATGGAGTTACCATTTATCTTGATGAATCTTTAAAAAAACATGAATTTGTATATCCGGCGTGTGGAAGCTCTAATAGTGCTATAAAACTTACAATTAGTGAATTAGAAAATATAGTTCAATTTGATAGTTGGATAGATGTTACTAAATAGTTTATATTAATAAACCCAGCAATTGTTTTGCTGGGTTTGGTTTTTTATAATTTATATTTGTCTTATTCTTTTTAATGTATTAACTAATTGGTTTTGTAACATTGGTTTTGCAAATTTTTCTTCTAACAGTATAACGGTATTCTTATATCTCATATATGCAAATTCATAATTACCTTCTTGAATTGCTATAACGCAAGGTTGAACAATATTTTCGTAAATCCAATTATAAATTTTATTATTATTTGGAATTGAATTTATTTCTTTTACTATGATTGGTGCAATGCTATAATAATGCTTAATATCATCTTCATTAACAAAGTTATCTCTAAACCATCTTAATGTCATTAGTTCATTACAATTGTCATCAAATTTTTCTTTCATGTGTTGCATGCAAGCTGTAGTTAAATAACAACCAGAGCCTGAACTTTTTTCTTGGGTGCCATTATCTCTATCGTTGTCTGTTCTAGTCCAGTTTTCATTTAAATCTGATTTAACGTGAGTAGAGTTATGTGGAGCATTTCCATATGGACTTCTATCATAGTAATCATATTTATATCCACTTCCATCAGAATATGGAGTTACATGAAATTCTTCGCCATTTTTTCCTACATAACATTTTCTGCTTACATCGTATTCCATATCTTTTATTTTATCATAATCAAAATTTGACATATTAATTTGTTCCTCTCTTTCTTTTTTGTTCTTCTCTAATTTTTTTTACATTTTTTTCATGGATTTCTTTTTTTACTTTTACATATAACGGATTAAAATAATAAGATAATTCATTTAAACTATCATGTTTTACTTCTAAATCTATTTCAATTTTTTGAAGTTTATCTAATTCTTCTTCAGATGGTAAAACATTTTGCATATTTCTTAATTCATTATATAAATATTTTATTTTAGTGTTGTCATCACCGAAATTATTGTCTTTTATAGCGTTTGCTAAAAATAATAAAATACTATTTAATTCTTTTGGTTCCATTTTTCTTCCTTTCTTAGGAAATTATATATTAAAATAATAGATTATTCAATAGATTTATAATTTATTTATTTACTTTATTATACTTTGGTAATACAAATCTTTATCTTTTTCTCTTTTTATATTTGTTAATTGTTTTAATTGTTCTTATACACTTATCTTTGTTTTATTTTCTTCATATTTACTTTTTCTTTCTGCCAAAAAGTTATTATAAATATATCTAGTGCATTCAGAAGACCTTTCGATTAGTTTTCTTTAAAAATCTGTAGGATAAATTCTTAATTTATATGCTTTATAAGTATTCATTAAACCATTCCCCTTGAATAGTTTATTTATAACTTATTTTTGACCATATATCAAGTATTTTATTTACGAAAAAGCATGACTTTTCTAATATTAAAAAACCAGCAACTTATGCGTTTGCTGGTTTTAATCTTGCTCTTGCTTTGCCTAAATCTTCGATTGGTGTTTCAGCTGTGTAATCAACTTTGAAAGTATCAAGAACATATCTAAATCTGTGTTTAAGTTCATTTACCATGTTTTCATAAATAGCTATTGCATCATCGAAGTTTTTTAGTTTAATGGCATCTGTGCATGGAATAATAAATCTGTCCATAAGCATAATTGCATCAATTGCTGGACAATTAGCTAATTCCATACTTAATACTGGTCCAATTTGGTCATATTCTTGAAGTAATTTAACACCTGCTGGAAAACTTTTTAAATAAAGTTCTCTAAAATTTCTTAAAATTACTAAGTATTCACAATTGTCTCTGTATCCTAGAGATTGACAAATAATTGTTGTTATAAAACATCCTGCTGGTGTATAGCCATTATCTGGTTTCTTTATATATCTATTGCATGCAGCATCGCTTTTTTCTTTGTATTTGCAATTTTCAGTACAATAATATCTGTCTCCCCAGTATTCTTTTTGATTTAAATCTAAATATGCACAATTACCACAATAATCTTTCATTACAATTTCCCCCTTTTTTTGAAGTACTATTTATTATAGCCATTTTTTTGCATTTGTCAAGTATATGTTGTCTTGACAAAATTTTATAAATAGTTTAGTATTATATGGCAAGTGATAGAGTTTAGGTTTTATAAAATTAAAAAAGAAATATAATAAAAAAGAAAGGATAATTATGTTTAAGTTAATTAAAAATTTTAAGAAAAAAGATTGGTTGATAATTATCGTTAGTATTGCTTTGATAGTTATGCAGGTTTGGTTTGAATTAAAGATGCCAGATTATATGTCTAAAGTAACTGTACTTGTGCAAACTGAAGGAAGTAAGATGAGTGAAATCCTTAAAAATGGTGGATATATGCTTATGTGTGCTTTTGCTTCTTTAGTTGGTGCTGTTATTGTTGGTTACTTAATTGCCTTGCTTGCATCAGGTTTCTCTAAAAACCTTAGATCTAAATTGTTTAGAAAAGTTGAAGATATGTCTATGAGTGAAATTAAAGAATTTTCAACAAATAGTTTAATTACGAGAACCACTAATGATATTACACAAGTGGAAATGTTTATTGGTTTCGGTCTTCAACTTCTTATTAAGGCTCCGATTACTGCTGTGTGGGCTATTACCAAAATTTTAAATAAAAGCTGGGAATGGAGTATGGTAACTGCTGTTGCTGTAGTTATTTTGTTATTAGTTATTGGAATTTTGACAATTATTGTTATGCCTAAATTTAAGATAGTTCAAAAACTAACCGATAAATTAAATGAGGTAACTAGAGAAAATTTAATGGGCATTAGAGTAGTTAGAGCCTTTAATGCAGAAGAATACCAACAAGAAAAGTTCCAAAATGTGAATAATAGTTTAACAAACTTACAATTATTTAACCAAAAAGCAATGTCAATTATGGCGCCTGTTATGTATTTGGTTATGTATATGTTAACATTAGTTATTTATTTTATCGGTGCTTATTTAATTAAAGATGCGTTAATGGCTGATAAAATAGCATTATTTGGTGATATGGTAGTTTTTTCATCATATGCAATGCAAATAATTATGTCATTTTTAATGCTTGCAATGATATTTATGATATTACCTAGAGCAGAGGTTTCTGCATCTAGAATTAATGAAGTTCTTGATACTGATATAAGTGTTAAGGATGGCAATGTTGAAACTAAAAGTGAAGTTGGTACAGTTGAATTTAAAAATGTTTCGTTTAAGTATCCTGATGCCGAAGAGTATGTTTTAAGAAATATATCGTTTAAGGCAAATAAAGGAGATACTGTTGCTTTTATTGGTTCAACTGGTTCTGGAAAATCGACATTAGTTAATTTAATAGTTAGATTTTATGATGTAACAGATGGAGAAATATTAATTGATGGAGTTAATATTAAAGATTATAAATTAGAATATTTATATAAATTAATTGGTTATGTGCCTCAAAGAGCTGTTTTATTTAATGAAACCGTAAATAGTAATATTAGATACGGTGAAGCAATGGAAGAAATTAGCGATAAAAAAATAGTGGAAGCAGCAAGAGTCGCTCAAGCTGATGAATTTATCTCTAAAATGGATGATGGGTATGAATCTCATATAGCTCAAGGTGGTACGAATGTTTCTGGGGGTCAAAAACAAAGACTTGCAATTGCACGTGCTATAGCCAAGAATCCTGAAATATATATTTTTGATGATTCATTTTCTGCTCTTGATTATAAAACTGATGCAGTACTTAGAAGCGAATTAAAGAAGTATACAAAAGATGCTACAAGCTTAATTGTTGCTCAAAGAATTGGAACAATAATGAATGCTGATAAAATAATTGTTCTTGATAATGGTGAGTCTGTTGGAGTTGGTACACATAAAGAACTATTAAAAAGTTGTGAAGTATATAAACAAATTGCTTTATCACAACTTTCAAAGGAGGAATTAGATAATGCCAAGGCCAAATAGAGATGTGTCAAAAGCAAAAGATTTTAAAGGGGCAATTAAAAGATTGTTACAAGAGTTATCAGGTTTTAAAAAATTAATTATTATATCTTTAGTTTTAGCTGCTTTAGGGGCTATACTTACTATCGTTACTCCGAATATATTATCTGATTTAACTGATGAAATATCTAAGGGATTAGTTTTAAATAAAGATAATTTTGAAAAGTTAACTAAAGAAGTAACTAGTAGTTTAAATGAAGAAAGTATAAGTAAGGTAATTGATTTTAGTGAAAAAAATATTGGAAAAGTAATGATAAGCTCAAATATTCCTAAGAATGATTTAATGAAATTCCAAGAAATAATGACGAAGTTAAATGATGAAACTAACAATAAATCATTTAAAGCAATAAGTGAAATGCCAGATAGTATTTTAGATATTTTAGTTAATAATGATGTCGATGCTAAAATATTTATAAAAAGTTTAAATAGTAATTTAGTAATACCTGAAAGTGTTGCAAGTAAAATATTTAGAGATATTGAAATTGATGGTCATGTAATAGATGCAACAGATCAAGGTAAATTTTTAGAAATTGCAAGCAATATAAATGAAGATGTAAGTGCCACAGAAATATATGGTCTTGTAGATAACATGCCTAGTTCTGTGAAGGTGGTTGTAGAACCATATATGAATATAGATAAAATAAAAAATATTGCCATTTTATTAATATGTATTTATTTAATAAGCGCTATATTTGAATACTTTGAAGCAATATTAATGACTGATGTATCAAATAATTTTGCTAGAAAATTAAGGGGTAATATATCAAGTAAGATTAATAAATTGCCTTTGAAATATTTTGATAAACATGTAATTGGAGATATATTATCGAGAGTTACAAATGATGTTGATACAATTGCTCAATCAATGAACCAATCATTATCAACTTTAGTTAGCGCTATTACTCTATTTGTGGGAACTATTATTATGATGTTTGTAACAAATAGTGTTATGGCTATTACGGCTATACTTGCAAGTTTATTTGGGTTTGTGTTTATGTCATTAGTTTTATCCAAATCGCAAAAGTATTTCGTTGCTAAACAAAATGAACTTGGAGCTTTAAATGGTCATATTGAAGAAGTTTATTCAGGGCTAAATGTTGTTAAAACATATAATGGTGAAAAAACATCAAATGAAAAATTTGATGAATTGAATGATAAATTATATAAAGCAAATTGGAAGAGCGGATTTTTATCAGGATTAATGATGCCAATGATGAGTTTTATTGGTAACTTTGGTTATGTTGCGGTTTGTGTTGTCGGAGCTTTACTTGCTTTAAATGGCCATATAAGTTTTGGTGTAATCGTGGCATTTATTGTTTATGTTAGATTATTTGTTTCGCCGCTTTCTCAAATAGCTCAAGCGATGACTAGTCTTCAATCAACTGCTGCAGCTAGTGAAAGAGTATTTGAATTCTTAGATGAAGAAGAAATGGCTGATGAAAGTAACATTAAAACTACTTTGGATAAAGAAAAAGTAAAAGGCAATATTGAATTTAAAAATGTTGAGTTTAAATATGATGGTAATGATAAACCCACAATTAAGAACTTTAGTGCTAAAGCCAAAGCTGGTGAAAAAGTAGCAATTGTTGGGCCAACTGGTGCTGGTAAAACTACAATGGTTAATCTACTTATGAAATTTTATGATATTAATAAAGGAGAAATATTAATTGATGGTGTTTCTACGAAGGATTTAACTCGTGGTAATATTCATGATTTATTTACAATGGTTCTTCAAGATACTTGGGTATTTAATGGTTCAATTAAAGATAACATTATTTATAATACTTCAGATGTTTCAATGGAAATGGTAGAAAGTGTTTGTAAAACTGTTGGGCTTGATCATTTCATTAAAACATTGCCAGATGGTTATAATACAATTCTTAACGATAATGATTCAGTGTCAGCGGGTCAAAGACAACTTCTTACAATTGCTCGTGGTATGATCCAAAATGCACCATTTTTGATTCTAGATGAGGCTACTAGTAATGTTGATACAAGAACTGAAGAATTAGTGCAAAAAGCAATGGATAAATTAACTGAAGGTAAAACATCATTTATAATTGCTCACAGATTATCCACAATAAAAAATGCTGATTTAATACTTGTTATGAATGAAGGTAATATTATTGAACAAGGTAATCATGAGGAATTAATGAAGCAAAATGGTTTTTATGCAGAACTTTACAATTCACAATTTAAGTTATAATTGGCAAAAAGTTTTTACGGTATGTCGTAAAAACTTTTTAAATTTACGTAATTTTTAGTTTTGTGGTATAATATGACTTAAGTTTGAGGTGATATTATGCAAAAAAGCGTACTTATTGTTGAAGATGATAATGATATATTAGAACTTCTTAAATTATATCTTGAATCTAGTAATTTTTTAGTATATGTTGCTTATGATGGAATTGATGCATTGGAATTATTAGAAAAAGAGAAAATAAATATTATAATTGCTGATATTATGATGCCAAGGATGAATGGTTATGAATTAATTAAGAGTGTTCGAGTAAATAGTAATATTCCTATTATAATAATATCTGCTAAAAATATGGATAGTGATAAAATATTAGGCTTAGATATTGGAGCTGATGCATATATTACTAAACCGTTTAATCCTTTAGAAGTGGTTGCGTATGTAAAAGCATTACTTAGAAGGTATAATGAATTTGAGGAAAGTAATAGAGAAAGTGATGTAATAAAGGTGGGGGAATTATCTTTAGATTTAAATAAGTATATTCTTAAAAAGAATAACAAAGTTATTCCTTTAACATCAACTGAATTAAAAATATTAACTATGTTAATGAAGTATCCAGGTAAAATATTTACTAAAGCACAAATATATGAGGTAATAAATGGAGATTATTATGAATGTGATGATAATACAATGATGGTTCATATATCAAATATAAGAAGTAAGATAGAAGACAATACATCAAAACCAGTTTACATTAAAACAGTTAGGGGGTTAGGTTATAAAATTGAAAACAAAGAAGAATTATAGTTTTAGTAGATATGTAATTATTCAATTTGCAATTTATACTTTAATTATATTGGGAGTTACAATTGTTACATATTTTTTAATTAATTGGCGATTAAATAATAGTTTTTTGGTGCTAGATGATTTTTTAGAATATAAAGATAAACTTGAGTATGAAGATTATGCGGGAATTCCTATGTCTAAATTTCCTGGGTGTGATTTTGCAGTTTATGATAATAATAATGAATTAATATATACAACTGATGGTAATACTGAAGATGCTGTGTTAGGTAGTGATTTAATATTTGTAAATGATTATAGTGATGTTTATTATGATATATTTAATTATAGAAATAAAGAAAATAAAAAAGTGTATAAAATTTATGAAACAATATATAATGATGAATTATCAGATGAAGTTGTAGTAGGTAATGCTGAGCTTGATGAATATTTAAATGTTTTAGGAGGTACATTATTTAAATCTAATGATACTTTAACAGATAGAGAACTTAATTTACTGTATGGTTACTATAATGATGAGCAAATGGTAGAAAAATATGAATTTACAACGAATTATGATTATGATATAGAAAATGGAAATAGAAGAACTCTTTTGTTTATGTCACCAGTTTTTAATTCTGAGTCATATGATGCTGCAGTTGCAAGTTCGGAAAAAATATGGTTTATTGCTATTCCTGTTTTGATTTTGCTTATTATAATAGAAACTTACTTTTTTAATAAAAAAGTGAAGGAAAGCTTAGATGTTTTAAAAAATATTGTGACTTCATATGAAGAAAATGGTAGTTGTGAAAGATATAAAAAATTACCTCGAGAATTTGAAGAAGTGGCAAGTCGTTTTGAAAATCTTATGGAAAAGTCTAAAAAACTAGAAAATGACAAAATTAAAATTTATGAAGATAGACAAAAGATTATCGCTAATTTGTCTCATGATTTAAAAACTCCTTTAACAGTTATACAAGGATATTCAAAAGCTTTTTTAGATAATCTAGTACCAGATGATAAAAAAGAACAATATTTAAAAACCATTTATAAAAAATCTATAGTAGCAACAGATGCAATTGATTCTTTATTTATGTATGCTCATTTAAATCATCCTGAATATGGTCTTTCACTTGAAAATGTAGATATTGTTATGTATAGCAAGAACTATTTAGCTGAAAAGTATAATGAAATTGAATCTAATAGTATGAAGTTGGATGTTGATATAAAAATAGATAAATTAAATATTGATATAGATACGAAAAATTTTAGAAGAATTTATGAAAATTTAATAAATAATTCAATTAAATATAATAAAAAAGACACGAAAATATATTTTAAAATGTGGGTAGATAAAAATTTGTATATTTCTATTGGTGATAATGGTGTTGGTATAGATGCAAATATTAAAGATAATATCTTTGAAGCTTTTGTTACTAGTAATAGTGCAAGAACTAGTGGTAATGGTACTGGTTTAGGTCTTTCAATAGTTAAAAATTTGGTTGAACTTCATAATGGTGAGATAGAACTTGTTAAAAAACCCAAAAAACCTTTAAAAACAGAATTCTTAATAAAAATTAAGATTTAGTTAAGATTTTATTTATTTAAGTATTATATAATTAGTTTGAGGTTGGATATGAAAAGTGTATTAGAATATTTAGAAAATGTAAAAACAAATAATTTAATTATTGATGAAAATGGAAGTATTACTTACCAAGAGCTACTTACTTTTAGCAAAAAAATAGGTAGTGGATTAGGAAAATTTGTTAAAAATAATGATCCAGTTCCGATTTATATGGAAAAAGGTATTAAGGCTTTAGAAGTGTTTATGGGAGCTTTGTATGCTGGAGGCTTTTATAGTTTATTAAATGTTGGATTACCTAAGATGAGACTTGAACAAATTATTGGAGTTTTAGATGTAGATTATATTATTACTGATAATGAACATTTAGAGGCTGCGAAAGAATTTTTTTCAGATAAAAAAATAATTTTATATGAGGATTTAATAAAAGAAAAAATTGATGAAGAGCTACTTTCGAATATAAGACGAAAAAAAGTTGATTTAGATCCAGTTTATGCTAATTTTACAAGCGGTTCTACGGGAGTTCCTAAAGGGGTTATTGTTGGTAATCGCTCTATTATAGATTTTGTAGACAATTTTGTCGATACTTTTGGAATTGATTCTACAGATGTTATTGCAAATCAAGCACCATTTGATTTTGATGTATCGGTTAAGGATATTTATCCTGCATTAAAAACTGGAGCAACTCTTGTAATTGTGCCAAAAGAATTGTTTTCAAAACCAGCTAAATTGATTGATTTCTTAGTAGAAAATAATATTACAACAATGACATGGGCAGTATCAGCTTTGTGTTTAATAACAACATTTCATGGGCTTGATTATAAAGTTCCAACAACTGTTAAAAGGATAATGTTTAGTGGTGAAGTAATGCCTATGAAACATTTAAATTCATGGATGGAGCATTTACCTGATGCTATGTTTGTTAATTTATACGGTCCAACAGAAATTACATGTAATTGTACATATCACATAATTGATCGAAATAGGGAATATGAAAAAATACCAATAGGAATTCCATTTAATAATGAAGCTGTGTTTTTATTGAATGATAAAAATGAATTAGTAAAGAATGAACTTGAAAAAGGAGAAATTTGTGTTCGAGGTACTGCTTTGGCTTTGGGATATTATAAAAATAAAGAACAAACTGAAAAAGCATTTGTAAGAAACCCATTGAATGATAAGTATATTGAATATATTTATAGAACTGGAGATTTAGGATATTATCAAAATAATGAACTTTATTTTGGTGGTAGAAAAGATTTTCAAATAAAATATATGGGACATAGAATTGAACTTGAAGAAATAGATAAAGCAATTGGTTCTTTTGAAGGGGTTCTACGAGTATGTTCTATATTTAGAGAAGAAAAAAGTAAATTATATGCTTTTTATATCGGGGATATGGAACCAAAAGAATTACATGAAAAATTATCAAAAGAGTTACCGATATTTATGATTCCAAGCAAATTTATTAAAGTAGATGAAATGCCTTTATCTAAGAATGGTAAAATAGATCGTAAAAAGTTAGAGGAATTGATATAATGGAAAAATCATTGGAGAAGAAAATAATTAGTGAAGTAAGTACACCATTTTATGTATTTGATATTGATGTATTAAAAGCAAGAATTGATTATTTAAAAAGTATGATGCCTGAGAATGTTCATTTATGTTATGCCATGAAAGCTAATCCATTTGTAGTAAAAGAAATAGATGAAAAAATAGAAAAATATGAAATTTGTTCTTATGGAGAATGGAATATTGCCAAAAAAATGGGGATAACTGATAGTAAGATGGTTATATCTGGCGTTTATAAAGATGAATTAAGTATGGACAATATAATTAATAATCAAAAAAATGGTGAAGTATTTACAATTGAATCATTAAATCAGATAGCTCTTTTAGATAAATTAACTAAAGAAAAAAGAAAAGTAATAAATATTATTTTAAGACTTACAAGTGGTAATCAATTTGGAATGTCTGAAGAAGAAGTAATTGAAATATTGGAAGACAGAGTTAAATATGAGTGTTTAAATATAATGGGTATTCAATATTTCTCTGGTACTCAAAAGAAATTATCAAAAAGAATAATTAAGGAATTGGAATATGTTGATGAATTTGTTGAAAAGTTAAAAATCGATTTAGGTTTTGTTGTGGAAGAACTAGAGTTTGGACCTGGATTTCCAGTTGTTTATTTTGAAGCTGAACAGGATTTTGATGAAAAAACATATTTGATGGAAATAGCTGATAAAATAAAGAATATGAAGTATCAAGGACATATTACTATGGAACTTGGAAGAAGTATTGTAGCATCATGTGGAAGTTATTATACAAAAGTTGTTGATAAAAAGACAAATAAAGAAGGAAATTTTGCTGTTTTAGATGGTGGTATGAATCATTTAGTATATTATGGTCAAATGATGGCAATGAAAAAACCAATGTTAGATATTATTCCTAAAAGAGGAGAAAATAAAAAAGAAAATTGGAATTTAGTTGGGGCTTTATGTACAATAAATGATTTAGTGGTTAAACAATTACCAGTTTCTAATTTAGAGTTAGGAGATATATTTGTATTCAAAAATACTGGGGCTTATTCAATGACTGAAGGAATTAGTTTGTTTTTAAGTCGTGATTTACCGAAGGTATTGTTTGTAAGTGGGGGAAATATGAAGATAGTTAGAGAAAATATTAATACATATAAATTAAATATGCCTAATGAAGGGGGTGAAATATAATGGATAAATTAATTGAAATATTAGAAGATTTAAATCCTGAAGTTGATTATAATACATGTACCAATTTAATAGATGGACATTATTTAGATTCACTTGCAATTTTATCTTTGGTTGCTGAAATTGAAGAAGAATTTGATGTTGTTATACCTACAGTTGAAATTATTCCTAATAACTTTAATTCTGCTCAAAATTTATGGGCTTTAATTGAAAGAATAAAGGAAGAAGATTAAGATGCAATATTGTAGTGCAATATATTTGGCAGTTTTTTTACCAATTACATTACTGGTTTATGCACTAACTGCTAAGAAGAAAAGGTGGCTTGTTTTATTAATAGCAAGCTATATTTTCTTCTTATCTTTAAGTGGTAAACTAATTGTATATTTGTTGTTTTCAACGTTGTCAATTCATCATTTTGGATTGTGGATTGATAAAATTAATAAAAATAGAGATAAGGAATTAGAAAAATGTTCTAAGGAACAAAAAAAAGAGATTAAAGAGGCATATAAAAAGAAGACAAATATGATAGTACTGTTTGCGGTGCTAATTCATATTGGTCTTTTAGTTATACTAAAATATACTGGCTTTTTTGGTGAAAATATTAATAATTTATTAGCATTGTTTAATACAGATTTTAGATTTAAAATACCTAAGATATGTATACCAATTGGTATTAGTTTTTATACATTACAAGGGTTATCATATATTTTTGATGTTTATAAAGGAAAGATAAATGCAGATGATAATTTAGGAAGACTTGCTTTGTTTATGGCTTTTTTTCCTTGTATTATGGAAGGCCCAATATGTAGATATAGCGATACTGCAGAAAAGTTATATGAAGGCAAATCATTAACTTATAAGAATTTGAGTTTTGGTGTTCAAAGAATTCTTTGGGGGTTAATGAAAAAAATGGTTGTTGCAGATAGATTGAATCCATTTATTGAAAAAATATTTTTTGAATATAATAGTTTAGATGGAGGAGTTATCTTAATTGGAGCTATCTTCTATACCGTTCAACTTTATATGGATTTTTCGGGCACTATTGATATAGTTCTTGGTAGTGCTGAGATGTTTGGTATAACACTTCCTGAGAATTTCAAACAACCATTTTTTAGCAAAAATATTTCTGATTTTTGGACAAGATGGCATATAACTTTAGGTACTTGGTTTAGAGATTATATATTTTATCCTGTTTCATTAAGTAAACCAATGAAAAAAGTAACACTTGTTTCTAGAAAAGTTTTAGGTAATCATTATGGCCCACTTTTAGCGGGTAGCATAGCTTTATTTTTAGTGTGGATAAGTAATGGGTTGTGGCATGGAGCTGCATGGACTTATGTATTTTTCGGAATGTATCATTTTGTTTTAATAGTTTTAGGTAATGTATTTACGCCATTGATACAAAAAATATGTAGTAAAATTCAAGTTAATAGGTCAGGTAAACCATATGTAATGATGCAAGTTTTAAAAACAACTATTTTAGTTATATTTGGTGAGTTATTCTTTAGGGCGAATTCCTTATCTGGAGGATTAGAAATGTTTAAGAAAATATTTACAGATTTTAGTTTGAGCTCTATAAAGAATGGTTCTTTATTTAAACTAGGATGTGATAGATCTGACTTTTTAATAATTGGCTTTGTTTTAATAATTATTTTAGTAACTAGTATTTTAAAAGAAAAAGATATTAATATTAGAGAATCTGTTGCAAAAATGAATATATGCTTTAGGTGGACTTTATATTATGCTTTAATACTTATCATAATTATTTTTGGAGCTTATGGATTTGGATATGCTCCGGTAGATCCAATATATGCGAATTTTTAAAGGAGATAAGATGAATAATTTAAAAAATATTTATAAACCAATAATTTTTATCTTTATATTATTTTTAATTCTCTTAGGAATATCAGGCTGGTTTATGCCTAAGAATAATGTTAAAGGTAATGGAATTCATGAAGCCAGATCTAATGGAGTTTTTGGAGAGAAAAAAAATACTATTGATGTTTTAGTTATAGGTGATAGTGAATCTTTTACGAGTATTTCGCCTTTACCAATTTGGAATAAATATGGTTTTACAATGTATAATGGTGGTGTATCTAGACAATATTTGGTAGATACTTATGATTATTTAAATAAAGTGTTGAAATATCAAAGCCCTAAGGTTGTATTGCTTGAGGCAAATGCTATTTATAGAAGAATGAGTGTTAATAATGTAATTTCAACAAAAAGTCAAAAAATTTTGCCAATACTTCAATATCATGATAGATGGAAAAATTTAAATAGTAGAGATTTTACTGATAAAGTAAAATATACTTGGACTGATGAATTAAAGGGTTTTTATTATAATACTTCGGTTGTTCCTCCGAAATATGTCGGAGATTATATGAAAAATAATAAGAAAAAAACTGGTATTAGTACTATTAATAAGTATTATTTAGATAAAATTGTTGATAAATGTAAAGATAATAATATAAAAATTATTTTGTATACAGTTCCAAGTACATTAAATTGGAATAATAAAAGACATAATGAAGTAATGAAATATGCTAACTCTAAAAATATTGCTTATTTAGATTTAAATTTAAATGTTGATGAATTAGGAATTGATTGGAATTTTGATTCGAGAGATGGTGGGGATCATTTAAATTATTATGGTGCTCTAAAAATTACGGATTACATGGGAAATTATTTATATAATTTAAATATTTTAACTAATCATAAAGGTGATAAAAAGTATGATTCATGGAATAAATCATATGAAATGTATGAAAAAAAGATTATAAATGCAAATAACAAGTTGTAATTATATTTGATTGCAATTTAACCGGTATAATATAGTAAATATGAAAAAGAGATGCAATTCTTTTTGACACTAATTTTTTATTAGTGTTTTTTTAATTTTGCATTGTTATATAAAATTTAATTATTTTGGATTTAATCACTAAATGATTAGATTTTCATAATATATCTTAGGTGATGTACATGGATAAACGAGCTTTAAAAAAGGTAATTTTAGACAGTGGTCATGGTGGTACGGATAGTGGAACTGTGGCTAATGGAATAGTGGAAAAAGACTATAATTTAAAGATAAGTGACTATATTCATAAGAGATTAGATGAAATGGGTGTGCCTAATAAAATGACTAGGACAAGTGATGTTACTATAACACCAAGTGAAAGACCTAAGAAAGTACAAAGTTTTTATGGTAACGGTAGTGATGTAATTGTTGTTTCAAATCATATAAATGCAGGAGGTGCGAATGGTAAGAATGTAGGCAAAGTGTAATAGCGTCTTGTTTGCTTTAAAACAAAAGAATTTTGGCTCAATGTTGAAATTCTTTTTTTGTATATCGTTAAAAAGTTTGTTTCGTAGTTAATATATGAAGAATAATCGTAATAATTTGACATTTTTATAAAAAAATTACTCTGTGTCGTAATAAATTGACAAAAATTAAATATAGTATTATAATGTATATATAAGAAAGGAAGATGGATTATGGTTATTCGTGAAAGATATTTAAAATTAATTAGACCATTTTATGATCAAGAGTTAATTAAAGTGTTAATTGGTATTAGACGTTCTGGAAAATCAGTTATTTTAAAACAAATAATAGATGAGCTAAAAGAAAATAATGTTGATGATAATCATATTATCTATATTAACTTTGAAGATTACGATTATGAGGAATATACTGATCCTAAAAAGTTAAACAATTATGTTAAAGAAAGAATAATTGATGATAAAAAATATTATATATTCTTTGATGAAATTCAAAATGTTGATAAATGGGAAAAAGTTGTTAATTCATTAAGAGCAACAAAGAATACATCTATTTTTATAACTGGTTCTAATAGTGATTTGTTATCAAGCGATTTAGCAACTCACATAGCAGGAAGATATGTTAGTTTTAAAATAACTCCATTTACATTTGATGAAGTTTGTAAATTATTAAATATTACAGATAATAGAGATATTGAAGATGCATTTAATGATTATATTAAATGGGGTGGAATGCCACAAAGATTTATGCAAAAAGATGACATTTCAAGAAAAACTTATTTAAATGATATTTATGATTCAATAATAATTAAAGATATTGTAAAAAGATTTAATATTAAAGATATAGATTTATTAAATAGAATAGTTACTTATATTTTAACTACTCCATCTCAAGTATTTTCACCTGATAGTTTAAAAAAATATATGCAAAGTGATTCTAGAAATGTATCATTAGAAACATTATATAATTATCTTGATTATATAACTCGTGCAAACCTTATTTCAAAAGCAGAAAGATATGATGTTAGAGGTAAAAGAATTCTTACAGGTAAATATAAATATTATTTAACTGATTTAGGTTTTACTAACATTTTAAGTGAAGGTAAGAAAGAGCAAATAGGTGCTTATTTAGAAAATATTGTTTATAATGAACTAATTGCTAGAGGATATAGTGTTAATATTGGTACATTAGAAAATGGTGAAATAGATTTTATAGCAACAAGGTTTAATGAAAAAATATACATTCAAGTTACTTATATTTTAAGTGATGAAACGGTAATTGATAGAGAATTTAATGCTTATAAAAAGATTGAAGATAACTATCCAAAATATGTTCTTTCAATGGATAAATTTGATTTATCACAAAATGGAATAATTCATAAAAATATAATTGATTGGTTGTTAAAAAAATAATACAAAAACATAGAATTTCAAATAATTAATTTGATTAAAGATATATTTTAATTATTAATTAAAATGACATCATGTATTTATTTCTATAAGGAGTTGGTTAGAAATGGCAAATAAAAATACAAATTTACAAAATGCTAAAAATAAAAAAGATGATGAATTTTATACAACATATGAGGATATCGAAAAAGAAATAATAAATTATAAGATACATTTTAAAAACAAAACAGTATTTTGTAATTGTGATGATCCATTTGAATCTAACTTTTGCAAGTATTTTTTGAAAAACTTTAATGTATTGGAAATAAAAAGATTAATATGTACATCATACTATTCTTCTAAAATTATATCAAAAGAATTAAATTTCTTAAAAAAAGGTGAAAAAAAGTCTAGAACTAAAGGATACGTATTAGATATACAAAAATTTGTAGATACAAAAGAAGTAATATCAGATGATGTAATTTGTAATTTATTAAAAGAATCAGGCAATATAAAAGAATTAAAAGGTACAGGAGACTTTCAAAGTGATGAATGTTTAAACTACTTGAAAGAATCAGATATAGTCGTAACTAATCCACCATTTTCTTTATTTAGAGAATTTGTCTCTATTATCATGAAATATAAAAAGAAGTTCTTAATTGTTGGTAATCAAAATGCACTAACATATAAAGAAATATTTCCGTTGATAAAGAATGATGAATTATGGACTGGGTATCAGTTTGGAGAGATGAAATTTAGAGTGCCCAAAACTTCTAAACCTAGAACTACAAGATACTGGGTTGATGATACAGGACAAAAATGGAGAAGTTTAGGAAATGCAATGTGGTTAACAAACATAGATAATGAACGAAGGCATAGAGAAATTAATTTAACAAAAAAATACAATTCAAAAGATTACCCAAAATATGATAATTTTGATGCAATAAATGTAAAAACAATAAATGACATACCATATGATTACTTTGGTATTATGGGAGTACCAATAACTATTATAAATAGGTATAATAGTGAGCAATTTGAAATTGTCGGAGAAGCTAATCATGGTTCTGATAATGAATATGATTTATTTAAACCAGTTTTAAATGGAAAGGAATTATATAAAAAAATATTGATTAGAAGAAGGTGCAAAGAAGTGAAAGAAAAAGAATTTGTTATTTTAGACTTATTTAGTGGTGCAGGTGGTTTTTCTTATGGTATGGAAAAAAACAAACATTTTAAGACTGCTATTGCGTTAGATATAAATGAATCTGCACTAGAAACATTTAAACACAATATGCCAAATACAACAACAGTTTTAGGTGATATTACTAATGAAGAAATAAAACAAAAAATTATTAAATTAAGCAAAGAGAAAAAGGTTAATATGATTATAGGTGGACCACCATGTCAAGGTTTTTCACTAAAAGGGAAAAAATTAGGATTAAGTGATCCAAGAAACTTTTTATTTAACGAATATTTGAATATAGTTGAATCAATTAGACCAGAAGTGTTTGTGATAGAAAATGTAAAAGCATTATTGTCTACATCATCAGGATGGTTTAAGGAACAAATAATAAATAGAGTAAAAAGTATGGGTTATTATGTTGATTGTGGAATTTTGACAGCATCGGATTTTGGCGTACCACAATCTAGACAAAGAGCTATATTTATTTGTTCAAAAAACAAAAAAATTGAATTGCCAACTATACAAAAAAGAAAAAAGGTGACAATTAGAGATGCGATATTTGATTTGGCATATTTAAATTCTGGCGATGGAGAATTTGAACAAGAATATATAACATCACCTATAAGTTCATATCAAAAACTTATGAGAAAAGGCAGTGATAAATTATATAATCATAAAGCCTCTAATCATTCTGAGGTTGCAATAAAAAAACTTCAAATGATCCCACCAGAATGTGGTAAAGAACATTTGCCAAAGGAAATGCTTGGAAAACAAAAATTTAGTGGGACATGGGGAAGATTAAAATGGGACGATGTTTCTCCAACAATTGATACAAGATTTGATGCTTCATCGAATGGGACAAATAATCATCCGTTTTTAAACAGGGCAATTACACCAAGAGAAGCGGCTAGAATTCAATCTTTTGACGATAAATTCGTTTTTTTAGGCACAAAAGTTTGTGTAAGAGAACAAATCGGTAATGCTGTGCCACCTTTATTGGCAAAAGCAATTGCTGATAAAATATATAATGAGATAGGAGTGGAATTATGAATATAGAAATGGCATATTTAATTGGAATGATATTAGGCAATGGAGAAATTCAAAAGGGTAATCACGAAACAATTGTAACTATTGATATACCACATAAAAATTTATATACTGACGATTTTAAGGATGTAAAAATATATGTAAAAGCTAGTATTACTGATATACGAGATATTGTTGAACCACTTATTGGAAGCAACTTAAAACTTACACAGGAAGATAGATCAACTATAATTTCTTTTGTTAAACCGAATGAAGAATATGTAATGAGGCAAATACTGAAATTTGTTGGAAATGGTCGTAAACATTCAACTATGGAAATGAATCCCGATTTATTTAGTATGACAAGTGATGAAAAAAAATCATTGCTTAGAGGTATTGCGGATGTTACAGGATATATTAGAAAAAGTAACATTGCTTTTGGACAAGAGGGAGCTCATAGAGTGTACATTGAAATTCCGTGTAATTGGAAAATGGTTATTGATATTGCAAACATGTTAAAAGACGTTGATATTCCAATTCAAACAATAGATTTTGGACATCCTAATTTTAGAGATAGTAATTTAATAAAGTATAATGAAGGTATGCCTAATTATTGGAAAAAAGAGCATCAAATTAAAATATATGCAAATGAATTTTTACCAATTGGGTTTAATATAAAACATAAACAAGAGGCTTTAGAAAAATATAGTGATGAACTTTTAAAACATCTTAATCCAGAAAAGACTCATAAATATTATTGGGAAAAAAACATAAAGAAAGGTAAAGAAAAGTTAAAACATCCAGGTGAAAATGACCCATCCTTACCTAAGGAAATACGGGGAAAACATTTTAATTCATGGACAGAGTTAGCAAGGGTATTGGGTTATGATAAATAATGTTTCTAAAGAAATTGAATTGTATGAGCCAATGAGAAAATGGTTGCAAAAATATTTAGAGGAAAAGTATAAAAATGCTGAAGTAATAACTATTGATTCACATGCTAGAACTTTAGATTCATATTTGAATCAATTTGGCTTGCTTGATCAATATCCTCTAACTGTTGGGCTAGACATTCAGGTAGATGTTTTAGGTATAGTAAAGTACAAGAATAGTACTAATCTTATTTTCATTGAGGCAAAAAAGACGCAACTTAATCTTCACGATTTGGGACAATTATGGGCTTATTGTAAGTTGTGTGATCCCCTTGAGGCCTTTCTACTATCATCATATGGATTGGGAAGTTTAAACAAATTATTCAATAATTTATTGAGAGATGATTTATTAGATTTTGGTGATGGTAAAAAGATTAAAAAAATGCAAGTTGGGAAGTGGAATATTATAACTAACAATATAGATTATAATTCGTTAATTCCTAAAATTTAGTAGTTATACTATTACATGGATGAGGTAGGAGATGAAATATGGAATTATTTTTAAAAAAAGTTGAAAACGCATTTGGAATTAAAAGTTTACATTTAAATTTGGAAAATGATAAGAAAATGTATCAAGAATTAATATATTCTAAAAATGGTTCTTTTAAAACTTCTTTTTCAAATACTTTATATAATTTAAGTAATGGTACGTTAGAAAATGTATTTGATAGATTAACAGATGAAAAAGCTATTTTAGATATATCTATTTTAGAAAATGGTAAAGAAATAAAAAATTTTGACAATAGATTTGTTGTTTTTTCTAGAGAAATATATGAACAGCATTCTAAATTATTGTCTGATTATAGTTCTGAATTAGAGACACTTACTATCGATAAAAAAAATAGTGAATATATAAATGAATTATTAACTGAGGAAACTATAGAAATCAAATTACAGATTGATAATTATTTAAAAGGTACTGGTTTAAACTTTGAAATATTACTTGATATGTTTTCTAATTTAGAAGATGGATACTTAGATAGAATAATTCAATTACTGAATACAATTATTAATCATGAAGCTCAAGACATTAGTGAAATAAATATAAAAAAAATATATCAGAAAGCATATGATATTGTTGATCAGAGCGAATTTCAAAGCAAAATATCAAATTACATTCAGGTATTAGAAAATAAAATTAATGCTCAACTTTTTGACAAAAATTTTAACGAAAATAATTGCTTACAGTTTATAAATAATGTTGATAAAGCAAAATATTTATCAGAAACAAAATCTAGGGGCTTATTTTTAAAAGATAAAGTATACTATGATATTGACGAAGTAAAAAAAATATTTGAAGAAGAAATTAAAAAAATATCAAAAGACCCTGAAATAATTGAACAAAGTAAAGAAATTACTAAATTAATGGGAACTGCTAAAGAATCTGAGTTTTTAAAAGAATCAATTCAAAAAAACCCTTTGCTTGTTAAACAGTTATCTGCTGGTAGAAAAAATATTCTTTTATCATATTTAAAATCTTCAAGTATAGATTACAATTATTGGTTAGAAGTTGTAAAAAAAGCAAAAAAAGAATTAAATAATGTTTTAAAAATTGCGCAGGATAAACAAACGAATTTTGAACGTGCAATTGAAATATACAAAAATAGATTTCATCCAATTTTTGACATCAAAATAGTTAATAAGGCTGAGTCCATGTTAGGCATAAAAACTCCTACTATTACTTTTTATCATAATAGATATTGTGAGATTCCTGTTTCAGAAACAAAATTAAGCCAAATTTTATCTTCTGGAGAAAAAACAACGCTTAATATATTAAAATTTATAGTTGAATATGAAAATTGCAAAAAATATCACCCATTTATAATTTTAGATGATATCGTAGAAACTTTTGATTATTCCAATCGCTATGCTTTTATGGAATACATAAATGATTTAGTAAATTTGGATGTTCCAACAATTGTTATGACGCATAATTTTGAATTTTATAGAACAGTTAGTAAAAGAATACCAAAATTAAGAAAAAGTGTTGCATCTGCCAACTCTAACGGCGTTGTAGATATTCAAACTAATAATCGAATTAACAAAAACATGGAAAATGTTTTAAAGTGCTCAAATATTTATGATTTCTTTTGTGCCATTCCATATTTAAGAGAAATTAAAACAATTTTATTGGAAGACACCAAAACATTAGATTCGTGCCTTCATTACAAAGAAAACACTTCTAAATTACAAATCAAAGATATATTATTACAATTTCCAAGTAATGCTATAAAAAGTCTTAAAATAGATGAAAATGATATTTACATGGAAAAGTTGTTTGAAATAGCAGACAGTTTATCTGGATTTGATGATTTTGATATTGTAAAAAAAACAATTTTATCACTTTCTTGCAGACTTTTAATAGAAAGAAAAATAATCGCAAACAATTTTAATTTATTAACTAATATTAATACGAATCAAACTGCACAGCTTCTTGATTTATACGGTGAAAAGTTATTTCCAAATGTAAAAAAATATCTTGAAGCAGTACAGTTATCAACACCTGAGTTTATTCATGCTAATGCATTTATGTATGAACCATTAATTGACATAAATGGAAAATACTTGTTTGAATTATATAATCAAATTAAAAAAATACCTGATGAAAAAATATGGAAAAATAAAAATTAATGGTTAAAAAACAATGTTTTTTTACATAATTTTGTCATTTTCGTTTACTTAATAACGTTCTCTTTTTTGACATTGACTTCTAATTTATTTACGATATAATTATTATAATATAGCAATAGTTCTAGGATATGAACTATTAGATGCTAAAATACTATATTCAGTTTATGAGTATAGTATTTTTTTGTAAGGAGAAATTGTTATCTAAAATTATATAAACAAAAAGTATGTACCAAGAAATTATAAAAAAATAAATAATTAAGGTACCTAAAAAAGTTGGTTTATGTGTGAAAAGAGGTTCATAATTAGCAATTTTGTTAATCCAAAAGTATGTCATTTGTATAACCGTTTGTGTGTCTAACTGCTATTTTTGATACAAAATTTGCTATTTTTAGTTAACCCAATAGTATGACATTTATTTTAATGTATGACAAAGTAGTCTTTCGCAATCCCTTTAAAATAGGGCTAAACTCCCCACTGGGAAGTTGTTTGTCATCCATCCTTATCCTGCTAAAAATAAACACGCGGAATATTTAGAAAATTAGAGAATTAAAGTCAAAAGTTATGTACCCAATTTTATATAAAAACAATAAAAAAATTTATTAAGGAGGAGTGATTTATAAGATGTAAAAGTAATATAAATTTAAGTTTTAGGAATATATTTAAGTATGAAACCAAAAGGGGTAGGTTGGTATGATAATAACTGAAACTTTTAAAAATGGTGGTAAAGATATATCTACTTTATTACAAGAATATGTATGTTTAATACTTAAATATAAAGATGAAAATAATAAAATAAATGACACAAATGATGGTAAGAGAGTTATAATGGAATCGGCAAACAAGATGCTATGCAAAAGAAAGGAGAATAATGTATAGCACAGTAAAACCACCATCATTTTATAATGTAGGAATATACATAAGATTATCGCAAGAAGATGAGGATAAAGCACATAAAAGAGAGTCTGAAAGCGAAAGTGTATTAAATCAAAGAAGTTTACTTATGAACTTTTTGAGGGATAATGGATTTGTTTTAACTGATGAGTATGTTGATGATGGATATTCAGGTACTAACTTTGATAGACCAGCATTTAAAAGATTACTTGAAGACATAGAAAAAGGAAAAATAAATTGTGTCATAACTAAAGACTTATCAAGATTAGGTAGAGATTATATCAAATGTGGTTATTATATAGAGCAATACTTTCCATTAAAGAAAGTTAGATATATTTCTATACTAGATAATGTAGATACTTTTCTAGATTCTGCAAATAATGATATAGCACCTTTTAAAGCTTTATTTAATGATATGACTAGTAAAGATACATCAAAGAAAATAAAATCAATATTAAGAGATAAAAAAGTAAAAGGTAAATTTATAGGTAGTAAACCAAGTTTTGGATATATGAGAGATCCACTTGATAAAGGACATTTAATACCAAACCCAGATACAGCATGGATAGTAAAAAGAATATTTAATGAAGTATCAAGAGGAAATAAAATATCAGATATAATTGAAAGATTAAATAATGAAAATATTCCAACACCAAGTGCATATAAGCAAATAAAAAAATCGAAAAGACAAATAAATGGATACATCTGGACTTGTAGCACGATTAACAAAATATTAAAAAATAGAATGTATACTGGTGATATGATTCAAAATGTTCAGACAAAATTAAATTATAAATCACAAAAGAGAATATGTCTTTCAAGTGAGTATTGGATAATTGTAGAAAATACCCACGAACCATTAGTAGATAGAGCAGTATTTAATCAAATACAAACAAGTGCTAACAGAACTAGAACAGTAAAATTAAATCGTCCACAGAGGTTATTAGAGGGCTTACTTTATTGCAAAGAGTGTGGTAATAAGCTAACGGTTAGTTATAGAGAAAAACGCAATTACTGGTCTATAAATTGCAACAAATATTCTAGAAGTCCAAGACAAAGATTATGTGAACCACATTTTTCAGAATATAATAGTTTTGAAAAAGTAATTTTAAATCAAATCAAAAAAACTTGTAAAAAATATATAGAAAAAGTTGACATTGATAGTTTAGTATCTAATATAAAAAGTGAGAAGGATAACAAGGAAGATTTGATTATAGAAAAACAAAAATTAGAAAGTAATATCAAAGAACTACAACTAAAAATAGATGCTTTATATGAAGATAAATATAATGGGATAATCTCAGTTGATACTTATACAAGATTATCTTCTAATACAGAAAATCTAATAAGAACATACAACTCTAGAATAAAAGAATTAGAAAATTCTATTAATGAAGTTCCTAAAAAACATAATGATGAAGAAATAAAACAAAAAATAAAAGAATTAATTAGTATGAAAAAACCTACTAGAGAATTATTATTTATACTAGTAGATAAAATAATTGTTGATAAAGATAAAAATATAGAAATAATATATAATTTTAATAAATAAAAGATTAGTTAATACCTGCCTACATTCTACGACTTCGGGGGTGGCGATGGTGCAGAAGTAATATATGCTTTGAGGAATAATGATACTTTTGCTAAGAAAATTGCCAAAGAGTTTGAAAATGCTGGTCAAAATGTTAGAAAATATTATCAAAGAAGACTTCCGAGTAACCCAGCGAAAGATTATTACTACATAATGCGTGATACTCCGAATAATGAAACAGTAATTGTGGAATATGGATTTGCTGATTCTGATGGTGATGATGTTTCACAACTTAAAAACAATTGGGAAAACTTGGCTGAAGCTGTAACTAAAGCAATTGTGGAATATGCCGGAGGTAAATATGTTGCTCCATTGGATTCAAATTACTATACTGTCAAAAGTGGTGATAGTTTATGGAGTATTTCTAGAAAATTTGGGGTATCTGTTTCTGAATTAAAAGAAGCGAATAACTTATCAAGTAATTTATTAAGTATAGGTCAAAATTTAATAATTCCTGGTAAAGTTCCTGAAAAAGAAAGTGATGAATATGTTGTTCAAAAAGGAGATACTTTATATAGTATAGCCAGAAAGTTTAATACAACTGTGGATAACTTAAAGTCATTAAATAATATTACAACTGATTCTCTTGCAATTGGTCAAATACTTAAAATACCTGGTGAAGAAAGTATAACGGGAAATACATATATTGTTAAAAAGGGGAATAGTTTATATAGCATTGCTAGAACTTATGGTACCACTGTTGATAAGTTAAAAGATATTAACAATTTAACATCAAATAATTTAAGTATAGGTCAAGTGCTTAAGTTGCCAAGTGGTGATACCCCAAAAGATAATGTAGTATATACAGTTAAAAAAGGCGATAGCTTGTATAGTATAGCACGTGAATATGGAACTACTGTTGATGCTTTAAAAAAAATAAATAATATTACATCTAATACATTAAGTATAGGTCAAAAACTATTGTTACCATAACAGTAGTTTTTTTGTAATAATCATTGTTTTTCGCCAAATGGTATTTACAGGTTAAAATATGATAATTACTTCAAAAATTACTAAACAAAAATTAACTGAATATTCTAATCAAAATAATATAATATTAAGAGATATAAAAGATGGTCATTATTTAGATATGTGGAACAAAGAATTTTTTTGTCAGTATTACTGAAGAATTAAAATAACCCAAAATCATTTTGTAATTTTGGGTTTCTTTTTTAGTTTCAAAGCTTTTTCTTTTAGGCTTTTTGTAAGATTTGGAAATGATTCTATTATTCTTTCATAAACATAGAAATCATTTTTTATGAATTTCTTTATAGCATTTTTAATATCTAGTGTTGAATCCTTTTTAATGTTTTTAGATACAAATTTTAATTTAAATACAATTATTAAAGAAATAATAACATCAATAATAAATAAAGTTATTAAAATAATGGATATAATTAAAATTGTTTTTTCTGATAATTTGTTAATGTTTGTTATAAAAAATGGTGTTGCATATTTTATAGCAAGTACGCCGAGTATAGAAAATGGTGTCATTGTTTCTAAGCAAATTCTTCCATTTATATTAAATCTCATTTGAGAATAATCCCACCATCTAAGTTTAAATATTTTTTCCATTAGAAAACTTGTTATATATTCAAGTAATGAACATGTAAACATTGTTAAAATAAATAATACTATAATGTTATTCACATAGTTTTGTAATAATAAATTTAGTAAAATACATCCGCATCCATATATTGGGCAACAAGGTCCAAGTAAAAATCCTCGATTTACAAATTTTTTGTCTGTAATGAGTGTTAATGTTACTTCCATTACCCAACCTAGAAATGAGAAAATAAAAAATAATATACAATAAGAATAAAACATAGAAATCGCTCCTTATTCATTATTATACATTATTTGTTAAATTATGCCAAGATTAATGGATTTTTGTACATATTCCTGAATCTGGAACATAAAAACAATGGCTTTTATACCTTCCTGCTAGATCTTGATTGTACCAAGTTTGTTTACAAGGTGCTCCTTTAGTGGGGGAATAAAACCATAAGGCATTAGTGGCTGGATGATAGTATTCTCCACGCACTATTCTTTGTGCTAATTGTTTTTCTAAAGTTGTGGCTGTTGCGTTAAATAGTGAAGAATTTACTCCGGTGAATTGATTAGGTTGGTAAATTGCATCATAAATACTATCGACATTTTTAAAAGTTAAACAATCTGCTAAAACTCTATTAGCTACAACATTTCCTACCATTAACATTCCAAGGTTGCCTTCACCAAGTGCTTCTGCACGCATAATTCTTGCAAGTAAATCGAGTTCTCGATTTGTATAATTAAAAAGCATAATATCACCTTAATATAGTGTATGTTTTTATAATTAATCTGTTATTACCTCATCAATTTTATAATCAAATTTGTCAGTATCAATTTTTTCTACAAGACATTCTTTGTAACACAAACCAATAGTTTTAATTTTATGCTTACTTAAAAATTTATCATAATATCCTTTTCCGTAACCTACACGAAAATTTTCTTTATCATAACATATACCCGGAACTATACATATTGTGCTATCAAAATCATTAACATAATTATTATTTATAGGTTCTGGTATATTATATTTTCCTGGTATTAATTCATTTAAACTTTTTATGTAACAAAATTTCATATTATTATTTATTATTTTAGGTATAGCTATTTTTTTAGAGTTTATAAAATGTTTGATTATTTCTGATGTATCAACTTCACTTTTTATAGAGATATAAATTAAGATAATTTTTGCTGATAATACATTTTGATTGTTAATAATTTTTTTGTATATTTCATTATCTTTAATATCTTTATTTTTGATATTATCTCTTTTTTCTTTATATGTTTTTCTTAAAAAATTTTTTTCCATAAGTATATTTAAGCACATATTTGTAAAAAATGCTAGTAATTTTATTTTTATTATGTTATAATCTATTTGTTTCCAAAGAATTTAGGGGCATGGTATAATGGTAGCATAGGAGTCTCCAAAACTTTTGATGGGAGTTCGATTCTCTCTGCCCCTGCCAAGAAAATACCGATTTTTCCTTATAAAATAAAGGGAAAATCGTTTTTTTATGTATAAATTATTATTGTTTTTTTAAATATAACTTACAATAATTTTTGTTAAGTGTTAACATCACACTAGAGGTGATAAAATTGATAATTCATAAAAAATACGATGTAGATGGAGTTGTTTAGTATTACTTAATATTTTGGAGAATCTGTTTATTAGTGAATGTGTTTCTTTTCCAAGAAATATATATAAAGAAATTGAAAAATTATACGTTTTGTTAGTTGAATATTTAGTTGGAAATTATTTGAATGTCGAAATGATAGATACTAAATTAGTTCAAGAGGTAACATTTAAAGTTTTCACAAATAAAGAAATATCAAATACTTATAAAAAGAGTTATCAAAAAAGCGAATCATAAATAATTTATTTTTATTATAATTATTTACCGATTTCGGCAAAAAAATTGCTAGATTAATTGACAAAAACCCAAAAAAATAATATAATTATTTGGATTGTCTACATTTTTAAGCAAAAAATAAAAGATATGGCTGATATTATAAATAAAGCTTTGTCATATCTTTTTTTTAGCAAAAAATCTGAAGATAGGAGGTTGATAAAATGTTAAAAAATGCTATAGCATATATTTTAAGAAAAAGAAATAGAACAATTACAGTATTTATTATTTTAACAGTAGTTCTCTCTTCTTTGTATTCATGTTTAAATATAACAAAATCAACAAGTAATTTAGAAAAAAACTTATACAAGATTTCAAATACATCATTATCAATAATTAAAAATAATGGTGATACTTTTGAAACTAATCAGTTTAAAGAATTAAATAATATAAAAGAAATAAAAGAAATAAAAGAAATTATCACTAATTATGATGGACTTGCTAGAACTACAAACATCAAAGTTGTAGATGGAACACAATTAGTAGAACGAGATGATTTATCAAATGAGTTCAAAAATATGCTTTCAGTAGAAGCTACTAATAATAGTGAAAAGAATAATTTATTTAGTAGTGGTATTTTCACTATTATAAAAGGTAGATATATTAATAATAATGATAGAGGAAAAATTCTTATTCATAAGGAACTTGCAGAAAAAAATAACCTAAAACTTAATGATAAAATCAAACTTCAATTAGTTGATTTTAATAATAGTGAAAAGAAATTAGAATATGAGTTTGAGATAATTGGAATATTCACAGGTAAAAAACAAGAAAAATATACTGGTTTATCATCAGACTTTAGTGAAAATATGGTATTTATTGATTATGAATCAAGTCAAAAAGCATTAAATAAACCTGAAAATAACAAAATTGTTAATAAACTTGCAATATTTTCAGATAGTTCAGAAAATACAAAGGTTGCACTAAATAAAATTAAAAAAATTAAAATTGATTGGTCACAATATAGTGTTTCAAGTGATAACCATGTATTTGAAGAAACGCTAGAGTCTATAGATGGAATAAAACATATTATTAAGATCATGACATATTCAATTATGATAGGTGGAATAACAGTATTGTCATTAATATTAATATTATGGTTAAGAGAAAGAATACATGAAATAGGAATATTATTATCAATTGGTATAAGTAAAATAAAAATTGTAACTCAATTTATACTTGAATTATTATTTATATCACTACCCTCTTTTGTATTATCATTGTTTATAGGAAATGTAATATTAAATATTATAGTCGGTGGATTTATGAATTCTGATGATTCAACAATAATGGTTGATAGCTTACTTAAAAACAATAATTTAATTTCAAATCTTATAACATTTCTACAAAGTTATGGAATATTAATTGGGATTATTGTTCTATCAGTTATTATTGCAAGTTTAATGATATTAATTAAAAAACCAAAAGAAATATTGTCAAAAATAAGTTAGGAGATTAAAAATGGATATATTAGAAATAAAAAATGTTACATATAATTATTCAAATTCAAATGAGTTAGTATTATCTTCAATAAATCAAAAATTTGAAATTGGAAAATTTTATGCAATAATAGGAAAATCAGGGGCAGGAAAGTCAACATTACTTTCGCTATTAGCAGGTTTAGATAAACCACAAAAAGGTCAAATCTTATTTAAAGGAAATGATATAGAGAAAGATGGCTATAGTAACCATAGAAAAAATAACATATCGTTAGTTTTTCAAAACTATAATTTAATTGATTATTTAACACCAATCGAAAATGTTAGATTAGTAAATAAAAATGCATCTGAAACAATCTTATTTGAATTAGGGCTTGATAAAAGTCAAATAAATAGAAATGTAATGAAGTTATCAGGAGGACAACAACAAAGAGTGGCGATTGCAAGAGCATTAGTTTCAGAAGCCCCAATAATTTTAGCAGATGAACCTACTGGAAACTTAGATGTTGATACTGCTGGTGAAATAATTGAAATACTTAAAAAGTTAGCAAAAGAAAGAAATAAGTGTGTAATCGTGGTAACACATAGCAAAGAAGTTGCAAATTCTGCTGACATTATTTTAGAATTAAGAGATAGAAAACTTAAGAAAATAAATAAAAATAATTAGGAGGTACAATAATGATTAAAAATGCATTTGCATATGTAACTAGAAAAAGTCTAAAATCAATAATTATATTGTTAGTTATAACAGCTATGTCAACACTTTGTCTTATTAGTTTATCGATCAAAGATGCTACGAACAGAGCTTCAAAAGAAACTTTTGGAAATATAACAAATAGTTTCTCTATGGAAATAAACCGAAGAGTTAATTTTGGAACACCAAGAGGTGGTGGCAATATAAAAGGACAAGATATTAAAAAAATTGCTGAATCCAAAGACATTGATTCATATGTAAAAAGAATTAATAGTGTTGCTGATTTAGTAGATAATGATATAATAGAAACTCAAAAAACACTTTCAGGACAATCACCAGAAAGAGCAAAAAACTTTAAAAGAGCTGTTATGTTAACAGGTGTTAATGATTCATCAAAAGAAAATAAGTTTATCTCAGGAGCTTACAAATTATCTAGTGGTGAACACTTAAATGAAAATGATAAAAACAAGATTTTAATGCATAAAGATTTAGCAGAAAAAAATAATTTAAAAATTGGAGATAAAATAAAAATAAAATCTAATTTATTTGATGCCGATAATGAAAAAGGAGCAAATGAAAAAGTTGAAGTCGAGATAAAAGGTCTTTTTGATGGTCATAATGAAGGTGGCGTTACTGTAGCCCAAGAACTTTACGAAAATACTTTGATAACTGATTTAGATACGGCTGCAAAAGTATATGGAAATACAGAGGATACTGCAGTATATCAAGATGCAACATTTTTTGTAAAAGGTGATAAAAATTTAGATAAAGTTATTAAAAATATTGAAAAACTCGATATAGATTGGGAACAATATAATTTGATTAAAAGTTCAAATAATTACCCAGCACTACAACAATCAATATCAGGTATATATAAAATAGCTAATAATTTATTTGCAGGATCATTATTATTTGCGGGTGTTACAGTTTCATTACTATTGTTTTTATGGATGAATGCTAGAAAAAAAGAAATTGCAATTTTACTTTCACTAGGAATTTCAAAAACTAAAATATTCGGACAATTTGTTATTGAACTAGTATTTATATCAATCCCAGCATTTATAGGATCATACTTTCTAGCTGTTTATACAGCAAGTATTATTGGAAATAACATATTAAGTAAAGTCACTGGAACTATAGCAAAACAAATTGCTAAACAGTCAGCATCTAGCCAACTTGGGGGTGGAGCTGAAGTGGATGGATTTAATAAAACACTAACAAGCTTAGAAATTGATATATCTCCAAAATTAATGATATATGTAGTTTTATTTATGTCAATAGTTCTTATAATATCTTTACTAATATCTTCATCAAGCAATTTAAAGAAAAGTCCAAAAGAATTATTAATTGATACAAAATAGTAATAAATATTTATAATTTATCAGAGTAAATCAGAAATGGTTTACTTTCAGATTGTTGACAAATTACTTTTTTTAAAAAAATTAGCTTTTAAAAAAACAAAGTGGGTTAAATTGTTTAAAAAAGAGCAAATATTAGGTACTTAATCCCTAAAAATGTTCTTTTTTTATATCTTAGTGGGAGAAATATAAAAGGCTGTGACAAAGCCGATTTGAAAAATCGACTTTGTCAACAGCCTGAAAGTAAATCAGAAATGGTTTACTTTTTAAATAGTTAAAATTAAAATTTTGTAAAATACAATAATTTTTTTGCCGAATTCGGTAAAAGTATGATATAATTTAAATATTAGGAGGAGATAGAAATGAAAAAACAAAATATTTTTATAATAGGTTTGATATTATTAGCAGTTATCTCATTTATAATATTCATACTAGTGTCAGGTAGTGGTAACAAAGGTAATGTTGAGACACCAAAAAACATTAATGACATTATTAATACTATAAATAAAAATAACAAAGATGTTTTACCAGAACTTGAAACTATGAAAGTGGATATAAAGAATATTGATGAAGTTACTAGTTATACTGGTTTAAAAACAAATGATGGTATCGAATCAATTGTTGTATCAGTACCATTGATAACAGCACAAGCTTATTCAGTGGCTATTGTTAAGGTTAAAGATAATGCTGATGTAGAAAAAATTAAACAAGAGATGTTAGATAATATTGATATGAGACGTTGGATTTGTGTTTCTGCAGAACAATTATATAT
>ERZ827440.69-NODE-69-length-153045-cov-20.648461_pt1 | contig 153045 bp, 148 predicted proteins | sample MGYA00519774_ERZ827440 | MGnify/ENA primary metagenome ERZ827440 (study PRJEB31778, sample SAMEA3449302) | human gut metagenome | biome: human gut; feature: human-associated habitat; material: faeces | place: United Kingdom | collected 2010/2012 ... | reverse complement strand
CACAGCTTTGTTCTTTTCTTACCACAGCTGTGGTAAGAAAAGAACAAAGCTGTGGTGAAATTACGATTTAGTATCTCTGGAAGTAGTGTTCTGCCTTCTGGACATTATTGTTTAGTGTCTCTTATTTAAAAACATTCTAAATTATTTGTGCCTTGCGGACATAAGTATTATCTTTGCCCCCAAAATAGAAAAGAAAGGCAGAAAGACTATGCGTTTGTCCGAATTGAATACCGGTGAAAAAGGTGTAATCGTAAAAGTGCTGGGACACGGTGGTTTCCGCAAACGGATTGTGGAAATGGGATTTATTAAAGGTAAAACAGTGGAGGTCTTGCTGAATGCCCCACTGCGCGACCCTATCAAATACAAAGTAATGGGATATGAGATTTCTCTTCGTCGGCAGGAGGCTGAGATGATAGAGATTATCAGTGAGCAGGAAGCTAAGGAGCAGGCTGTGCAGCCCGATTACCACGAGGGGTTGGGCGAAAACATGCATCTGGGCGAAGATGAGCTGAAGCAACTGGCCCTCGGCAAACGCCGCACCATAAATGTAGCTTTGGTGGGAAATCCCAACTGTGGTAAAACTTCTCTTTTCAACATCGCTTCCGGTTCGCACGAGCATGTGGGCAATTACAGTGGCGTTACGGTAGATGCCAAGGAGGGGTATTTTGATTTCCAAGGCTACCACTTCCGTATTGTCGACCTTCCCGGAACCTATTCCCTCTCGGCCTACTCCCCTGAAGAAATCTATGTCCGCCGGCACATTATCAATGAAACGCCGGATATCATTATCAATGTTGTGGACTCTTCCAACCTGGAACGCAATCTCTATCTCACCACCCAGCTGATTGACATGAACGTGCGCATGGTGATTGCACTGAACATGTACGATGAGCTGGAAGCCAGTGGAAACACGCTGGATTATGTAAAGCTCAGCCAGTTGTTCGGAGTTCCGATGTTGCCTACGGTCAGCCGTAGCGGAAAAGGCATTGAACAGCTGTTCCATGTGATTATCAATATTTACGAAGGCGGCGACTTCCTCGACCATAAGGGCAGGATGCGCAGCGAGATATTGAATGACCTTCGCAGCTGGCATCAGGAGTATGTTCCCGACCATGACTTCGGCAGCCATAAAGAAGAGATAGAACAGCCGCGTGGCTTCTACCGTCATATCCATATCAATCACGGTCCCGAGCTGGAACGTAGCATTGAGGAGGTGAAGCGCGTCATCAGCGTCAATGAGAACATCCGCCACAAATATTCCACGCGTTTCCTTGCCATCAAGTTGCTGGAGAACGACGAAGACTTGAAAAAGATTGTGGAAGAGTTGCCCAATGGAAAGGAGATTCTTGCTGTCCGCGACCGGGAAGAGGCACGGATTGCCGAGGTGGTGAACGAGGAGAGCGAGCAGGCCATCACCGATGCCAAGTATGGTTTTATAGCCGGTGCCCTGCGCGAGACCTATGTGGACAATCATCAGGATACGTCGCGCACTACTCAAATCATAGACTCAATCGTTACTCACCGTGTATGGGGTTATCCCATTTTCTTCCTTTTCCTTTATCTGATGTTCGAAGGCACCTTTGTGCTGGGCGACTATCCTATGCAGGGGATTGAATGGCTGGTAGGCGAATTGGGCGACCTGATACGCAACAACATGTCCGAAGGACCGCTGAAGGACCTTCTGGTGGATGGTATTATCGGAGGTGTGGGCGGTGTCATTGTTTTCCTGCCGAATATTCTGTTGCTCTATTTCTTTATTTCCTTGATGGAAGACTCGGGCTATATGGCACGTGCCGCTTTCATTATGGATAAGATTATGCATAAAATGGGGCTGCATGGAAAGTCTTTCATTCCGCTGATTATGGGCTTTGGGTGTAATGTGCCCGCCATTATGGCTTCGCGTACCATCGAGAACCGCAAGAGCCGTCTGGTGACGATGCTCATCAATCCGCTGATGTCGTGCAGCGCTCGTCTACCCATCTATTTATTGCTGGTAGGCGCCTTCTTCCCGAACAATGCGAGCTTTGTGCTGTTAGTAATCTATGCCATCGGCATTCTGTTGGCAGTGGTCATGGCACGTCTTTTCTGCCGCTTTCTGGTGAAAGGAGACGATACGCCGTTTGTCATGGAGCTGCCGCCTTATCGTATGCCGACGTCCAAGGCCATCTTCCGCCATACGTGGGAGAAGGGGGCGCAGTATCTCCGCAAGATGGGAGGCATCATTATGGTGGCATCCATCGTTATCTGGGCATTGGGATATTATCCCAACCACGATGAATATGAAAGTGTGACGGAACAGCAGGAGAATTCCTACATCGGCCGGATTGGTAAAGCCATGGAACCGGTCATTGAACCGTTGGGATTCGACTGGAAGCTGGGCATCGGCATCCTTTCCGGCGTGGGCGCCAAGGAACTGGTGGTAAGCACGCTCGGAGTGCTTTATGCCGACGATGCCGAGGCAGATGCCGTAAGCTTGGGTGAACGCATTCCGATAACGCCCCTGGTGGCTTTCGGTTACATGGTGTTTGTGCTGATTTATTTTCCGTGCATCGCCACGTTGGCAGCCATTAAAGGGGAGTCGGGCAGTTGGAAGTGGGCCGTGTTTGCGGGGCTTTATACTACTGCGCTGGCCTGGCTGATGTCTTTTGCAATTTATCAGATAGGAGGTCTGCTTTTATGATGAATAGTTGGCAGGAGTGGGTAGTAGCCTTATTGTTGTTGCTCTGCGCTGTGCGGATTGGCATGAGTATTTATTCTTTTTTTCATCGGGTCAAAGAAAATGGTAATCCGTGTGATAGTTGTGCAAGTGGCTGTGAACTAAAGAATTTATATGATAAGAAGCGTGCGGAGTGCAGTGGAGTGACGAAAAAAAAGAAGAAAAGTTGTTGCGGATAGTTGGTAGTTTCAAAAAAAGTGCTACCTTTGCATCCGCAAACGAGAAATAAAGAGTTCTTGTAAGAATCGGTACCTTGGATGAGTGGCTTAGTCAGCGGTCTGCAAAACCGTGTACGGCAGTTCGAATCTGCCAGGTACCTCGAAGAATAAAACTCCGAAACTGCTTTTTTAAAGTGTTTCGGAGTTTTTTGTTATAGGGAATTGTTTGCCCATTCTATAAAATATCATTCGCTGAATAGTTACAGCTTACTTATTAAAGATTGAATAAAATGAAAAAAGTTGGATTTCTGATTTTCTGTCTGTTTGCTATGTGCAGCATGGCAGGCAAGGCGCAGGATGTAGTGGCGGACAGTACCGGCTACATCGTTAAGGTAGGGGAGATGGCTCCAGATTTTACAGTGAAGCTGACGGATGGGAAAAGCATTACCCTTTCGGGACTTCGTGGGAAGGTGGTCATGTTGCAGTTTACCGCGAGTTGGTGTGGGGTATGCCGTAAGGAGATGCCTTTCATTGAGAAGGATATATGGCTGAAGCATAAGTCGAATCCGGATTTTATGCTGATTGGCATCGACCGTGACGAGCCGTTGGAGAAAGTGATTGCTTTTGGTAAGTCAACCGGAGTGACCTATCCTTTGGGTCTGGACCCGGGAGCGGATATATTTGCGAAGTATGCGCTCCGCAAGGCAGGTATCACACGCAATGTCCTGATTGATAAGGAAGGGCGTATTGTGAAGCTGACACGTCTGTATAACCCTGAAGAATTTGCTTCTCTGGTGAAGGAGATTGACGGAATGCTTTCTGAATAGTAGGAATAGGCAAGATATAAAAAAGTGAAGTGCCCCCTAAAAGTTTTTGTCTAACTTTTAGGGGGCACTTCACCTTTTATGCTTGTCGGGACAGTTTGGCAAGATAGTCATAATGTGTGCCTTCTTTCACCAACTCTGCTTTGAAGCCATTTTCTGCGGCATAGAAGCTCAAGGTTTGGAAGTCGATGTAGAGCCAGTCAAAGGAGTCGCCTTTGACATTCTTGTATTGCATCTGGAAGTCTACCTCTCCGTAGTAATTACCGGCAAGGTCGATAACAATACTGCCATCTTCCTCTTCGAACAGATAGCTCAGGTTGCTGGAATCCATTAAAACACAGCCTCCAGGCCGGAGCAGTAGCTTCATCTTCCGGAAAAAATCAGGCAGATTCTCCAACTTTCCGATAATGCCGGAACCGTTCATCAGCATCAGGATAGTGTCGTATTCATCGGCAAACTGTTCATTGAACAGATTGGTTTGTGACACGCTACGCACACCTCGCTGCTTCATCACTTCCACGGAAAGCGGGGAAATGTCGATGGCATGGACCTCTTTGCCGGCTTCTTGCAGGGTAAGGCTATGGCAACCGCTACCGGCACCCACATCCAGAATCTTTCCGGTCGCCATTTGCAGAGCAGTACGCTCCAGCAAGGGCATTTGCTTTTCTGTGCGGAATAGCTCTTCGACGGGAATTTCGTCCTCATCGAATTGTGAAGAGAACACGCGTAGGCGGTCGGCTTTATGCCGTTTAAAGTAATCGGCTATGGCTGCGCCCATCGGGTCCTTGTCGGCAGGCAATAAGGCTGTATTTATCATTTCTTATGTCTGTTAGCGCGTTTGCGGCGGATTTCTGCTTTCATTTTGGCTGAGGCGGAACCGTGTTGCCCGGTAATGTAGGTTTTCTTCTTGGCTTTGGTCTTTATCTTGTTTTCTTCTTTAGGTTTGTCCTTTTTGCCTTTGAAGACAATACCACCCATCATCGCTTCTTCTATACTCATATATTTCGTTGTTTTAGTGATGTAAAATATCATTTCTCCGGCAGTACCTCAATCCAATAGTCATCCGGGTCATTGATAAAGTACAGTCCCATTGCTGTGTTTTCGAAACATACCCATCCGTTTTCCTTATGGTATTGGCGTATGGCGTCGTAATCACCGGATACGCGGAAGCAGAGGTGACTCTCGTTCTCCCCTAATTCGTAGGCTTGTGGATGCTCCTTCAAGCAGGTCAGTTCCAGCAGGAAGCCGGTACTGCTGTCGGTCAGATAGACCAGAGTGAAAGAGCCGTCGGACGACTCTTTCCTATGATGTTCTTTCAGCCCCAGTGCCTTTTCGTAGAATGCGATGCTACGTTCCAAGTTGGTGACATTGATATTAAAATGGTCGAATTTACTTTTTATTTCCATTTGTTTATTTCTGATTTGATTATTTACAATTTACAGTCTGCGTGTGCGGTCATTTGACCATTGCTTTCAGAATTTCGCCTACATACGTGCGTGGCATACCTTCCATTGTTGCCGGTGAAGGCAGCTTCTTACATTCCAGAATAACCGTAGGCTCTGTCTGTCCCGTAGGATAGAAACGGATGGTATAGCTTTCTGCTTTTTCCATTTGTTCATACGGCTGGTCGGGCGACAGTATGCTGAATACAACTGGTTTGCCGTTGACTTTGCCCAAAGAACCTCCGGAGTTTGCTGTCATCATGGTCATGTTGAAAGGCTCTTGGCCGATGACGATAACCAATTTGCCTGCTCCGGTCTGGATGGCATCGGCTGACAATTGCTCGGGGGCTATGGTTTTGTATTCTTGCTGCTGGCTCTTTTGGGCAGGAACCAGTGCGGCAGGTTTCTTGACTTGGGACACTTCGATGACTTGGGCATCTTTCACGATGCCTTCGGATGCCTTTTCAGCAGCCTGGGCAGGTTCCACGGTAACTTGTTTCTTCGGGGTGATTACCGTCGGACCGGAATTGACGACAGCCTTCACCTCTTTCTTTTCTTCCTTCTTTTCTTCTACCGGAGCTTTGGCAGTGGTGGCGCTCAATGCTTCTGCTGCTCCCAGGCAAAGGTCATCAACGAAGTCTACGGTTTTTCTGCGCCACTTGGCAAGTCCGCGTACCAGTTTGGTCTTCGCCTTGTTCAAGGCATACTTGTCTACAATCCACTCCTCGGCGGTATATTTTTCTTTTCCTTCGCGGTAGTTAAACCGTATCTTTTCTACTTCGAGCACGCTCTTTTCGGGTTGGCAGGTCACAGTCAGCTGGTAAAGGATTTTGGTACGGTCTAATGACAGAGCCGTAGAACTGAATACAATCCATTCATCCCCGATACCTACAATCTGTCCTTTCTCTTTGTCTGAGAATACTACACGGCTGGTATTTTCATTCTCTTTCAGACGGGCATCCATCCAGCCGAGCAGACGTTCGTAGATTTCATCCTGAGACATGCCGGGGATGCTGAATTCTTTGGTGAATACCACTTTACCGTCCACCTCGGGAACAGCACCGGCCAGATATTTACTGTCGTCCTTATCCTGCGCCTGCAGCATGGCCGGCAAACAAAGGCAAAACAGTGTAAAAAGAAGTTGTGTCAAATTTTTCATAATAGTATGTGTTTTAATTATTAATTTACGAATTATGGGCTACAAGTTGGGGAGTTCGAAACTTTCACCACGGTGTGCAATGCTCAGAAAGCGGCATCCCTTGCTCTCGGCAAACTGCCGGAAGGCGTTGCCTCCCTGATAATCTTCGCTGAAGTGCATCGGTACAAATATAGTGATTTTTATTCGTTCCACGAATTGTTCTGCTCCACGCATATAATCTTTTCCGATACGGCTGTCCACCGGAAACATGGCTACATCTACGGCAGGTGCAGTTTGCTGCAGCTCTCTCACTTCGGCCAGAAAGTCACCTTCGGCCTTGCGTATTTCCTGCGGAGTAGATTCCTCGCTCCAGTGCCAGTTGTTCAGGTCACCGGCATGGAACAGTCGCCTGCCCTGCAGGTCTATCAGGAAGGAGATACCCACATCGGTAGAACCGAAGGCCTGGATACGGATATGTTCGTCTTCGTAGGTGTCGCCCTTATTGATGTAGGTGGCATCTTCCGCTGAGGCGCGGCGGTGCTTCAGGATGTCTTTGGAGAATATGTAGCGGATGTCGGGCCGCAGTTTTTTCCATGAAAGAACTTCGCGATTGAAGTGGTCGGGATGGAAATGCGAGCATAGTACGTAGAGTACGCCCGGCTTTTCCAAGAGATAGTCGTGCACGATACCTTTATTGAAAACCTCTTCCGAGGAATCTTTATAGTAATCGATAATGACCGTCACTCCGTCCGCTTCAATCGCGAAGCCGCTATGGTAGATGTAATCAAGTTTCATTTACGGATTGAATTATAGCGCAATATTACAAAAAACGCTACACAAACTTCCGGTTTAAGCTGTTATTTTATGCAAAAGCACGCTACATCGGTACTTCTATGAAGAGAATGTGAGAGTCTTTCAATGTTTCCAGCTCAAAACTGCCGGTTTCGTATACTCCCATTCCGTCACGGCGTGAGAGTATTGTGCCGTCCACTTTGACTTCACCCTCCATTACGAAGATGTAGACACCGGAATGCGATTGGTGCATGTGGTAGTCAATCTTCTTTCTGGCTTCTATTTCACCGATAGAGAACCAGGTCTGTTGTAGCAATCTGGCAGGAGCATCGCCGTCAGGGGATACTATTAGTGCCATTTCATTTTTGCGCAGAAGTGGACGTACGTCGAAGTCCTGGTATGCGGGTGGTGTGTTCAGCTTTTCGGGCATCACCCAGATTTGCAGGAATTCTACCGCTTCAGTGTCACTGCCGTTCATTTCGCTGTGGTAGATGCCGGTGCCGGCACTCATGGTTTGTATATCTCCCGGAGTGATGACGCGGCTGTTCTGATGACTGTCCCCATGTTTCAGTTTCCCTTTCAGGGGAATGGAGATGATTTCCATATTTTTATGAGGATGTGTGCCGAAGCCCTTTCCCGGAGCCACACGGTCGTCGTTCAGTACACGCAAGGCGCCGAAATTCATCCGGCGGGGATTGTAATACTCGTCGAAACTGAAGGTGTGGTGGCTGTCAAGCCAATCATATAGGGAATGACCTCTGCTGTCTGATTTGTCTATAACTTTTTTCATAATTTATTCCTTTTCTTAAAATGGTTTATATACTAGTAACGCTTTGGAAAGTTATAAAGTTTTAAAACCGATGTCTAATAATTTGTAAATGAGTGGGAACTATGCTTTGACCTCATTTTCCAGTGGCTTATGGTTCATAAAATCTTTGATGTTCTGTAACGTTGTCGAAGCAATGTTTGCCAGTGCCTCGCGTGTGAAAAAGGCCTGGTGCGAAGTGACGATGACATTATTGAAGGACAGTAGCCGCGCCAGGGTATCGTCATCAATGATTTTGTCCGATTGGTCTTCATAGAAGTATTCGCTTTCCTCTTCGTACACATCCAGGCCGGCAGAGCCGATTTTCTTGTTTTTTAGTCCTTCAATCAGGGCGTTGGTATGGATGAGTTGTCCACGTCCGGTATTGATAATCATTACTCCGTCCTTCATTTTACTGATGGAATAGTCGTTGATGAGATATTTGGTCTGTTCAGTCAGCGGGCAGTGCAGGGAGATGATATCCGAATTGTGATATAGCTCATCCAGGCTGGTATATACCACTTGATGTTCACGGGCGAAATTATAGTCGGGATAGAGGTCGTAGGCAAGAATATTCATGCCGAATCCACGCAGGATACATATCAGTTTCTTGGCTATTTTTCCCGTGCCGATGATGCCTGCAGTTTTTCCGTACATGTCGAAGCCCAGAAGTCCGTGCAGCGAGAAGTTTCCGTCTCGTGTCCGCCAGGTAGCACGTGGAATTTTACGGTTGAGGGATAACATCAGGGCAACGGTATATTCTGCTACGGCATAAGGGGAGTAAGCAGGGACACGCACTACGGTAATGCCACGGTCGGCAGCTGCCTTTAAATCTACATTGTTGTAGCCGGCGCAGCGCAACGCCAATAATTTCACGCCGTTGTCTGCCATCAGACGGATAACTTCGGTATCGGCCGTGTCGTTCACGAAAATACAGACTGCGTCTACTCCTTGGGTTAAAATAACGTTGTGCTTGTTGAGATGCCCTTTATAGTAGCGGAGCTCAAAACTATATTCCTTGTTCTTTTCATTGAAAGACGCTTCATCATAAGGTTTGCTGCCAAAAAATGCAATAGTGTATGCCATGGGATTTGTTGTTTTTTAAATGTTATATAATAATAGGGAGATAACAAGTGGAAAGTTGATATGGTTCAGTGGCCGGAAGGATTCATAAAATGATAATTATTTCCATTTGTTTCATCAGAAACTATTTGGTATTTCAATGAAAGTATTATATTAGGATAACTTTATGCACAAAACTATTTTTTATGTGCAATATTATTGTACCTTTGCGCCCGAAAACAATTAAAAAAGATTTAGATGAGAAAATTTTCGTTGATTGGCATTGCGATGTTAATCGTTTCAATTCCAACTTTTGCGGGTGGTATCCTAACAAATACAAATCAGCATGTATCTTTTCTTAGAATGTTAGCGCGTGGTGCTTCCATTGATATTGACGGTGTCTATTCTAATCCGGCCGGTTTGGCCTTTCTGCCGGAAGATGGTCTCTATTTGTCTTTGAATGGACAAAGTGCTTATCAGACCCGTAACATAAAAGCGACATTTCCCTTGTTTATTGAAGATGGGAATACACGTTATTATAAAGGAAAAGCTTCTGCTCCTTTCATTCCTAGTTTTCAAGGTGCATATAAAAAAGGAGACTGGACTATTTCCGGTAGCTTTGCTGTTGTAGGTGGTGGCGGTAAGGCATCGTTTGATGATGGTTTGGGTATGTTCGATTCAATGGTGATGGGACAAGTCCATACTATTTCGGGTGGTCAAATCACTCCCAATATGTATTCTATCAATAGTGCAATGGATGGAAGCCAGTTTATTTATGGTGTGCAATTGGGGTTGTCGTATCAAGTTAATGATTGGTTAGGTGTGTTTGCCGGTGGACGTATGAATTATTTTACCGGTGGGTATGAAGGATTTCTGACTGCAACAGCACACAGTAATATTCCTACTTATGGTGGCATGGAATTGGTTGGTATCGATTTAGACTGCGACCAGACCGGCTGGGGATTGACCCCTATCTTGGGAGCTGATGTGAAGTTGGGCAAATGGAATATTGGGTTGAAGTACGAGTTTATGACAAGTCTTAATCTCGAAAATAAAACCAAAAAAGCTGAAGTGCGTGCAATGGGAACTGCTATGGGAGATGAAGGGAATCCTTTGGCTGACTATAAGGATGGTGTGAATACTCCGAGTGATATCCCTGCATTATTGACTGCAGCTGTTGGTTATGAATTCCTTCCTACGCTTCGTGCAACGCTGGAATATCACCATTTTTTTGATAAAGCGGCAGGGATGGCCAATGATAAGCAGAAAGCGTTGAAGCATGGCACACATGAAATTTTGATTGGTGCAGAATGGGATATAGCTAAACAGCTGACCATCAGTGGTGGTTATCAGCGTACAGATTATGGCTTGGCTGATGATTTTCAGAGTGATATAAGTTTTTCATGTGACTCTTATTCACTGGGGTTTGGTGCTGCCATCAAAATGACAAAGCATTTGACTATGAATATAGCCTATTTTTGGACAAACTATGATGATTATACAAAGAAGATAAGTGAAACCACCAAGAATGTTTATAGCCGTACTAATAAAGTGTTTGGTCTTGGTGTTGACTATAAGTTCTGATTTCACAATCCTACCTTTATATATTAAGAAGCCGTCTCAAATATCGATTTGAGGCGGCTTCTTTCTTATTTTATATTGGATTAGAAAGAATACTGTACAAGCAGGTTCATACGGTTGGCATGGTTGGTGGAATTGTCGAAGTTGGTGCGCCAGCCACGCAGATATTCAGCGCCTACCTGCATGTTCGGGGTTACGTTCCAGAATACGTTGGCTACGAAATACTGTCCGTAGCGGTAGGTACTTGGCAGGTCGTTGGGATAACCGTCTTCAGAGTAAAGGCGGGACATGCTGTAAGTGCTTGAAAGGAATACCTTTGGAGAAATGTTATATTGTAGACCTGCATACCAGCCCAGCATGGGCAATGCCTGCATTTTGCCTTCCTTTTCGGGATTGGGGACAATATCGACGTTCAGATTACTGATGTCATTCAGGTATTGCCCGATACCTTTACCATAGTTGATTTGTCCGAATGCCTGCCATTTTTTACCGAGGTTAAAGGTCGTTGAGGCTTGTACACCGTATCCGGTGACGCTGGAAGCCTTGTCCCTTTCCGTGCTGGTATATGTCATGCTGCGGATGATACCTCCTACACGCAGATGACTGCTGCTGTTCCAACTGTATTGTGCCGAAGCTGTGAAGTCCGGCATGCGTTGCTGGGCAATTTCGAATTGGCTGCTTGTTGTGCCGTCAACGGCAGGCGCCTCGATGGAAGCTTGGAAACGAAAGTCTTTCAGCCCTTTATAAGTATATGACAATTGTGTAGCGCGGTAGAACGTGGCACCGTTGGGCCCCTGGAAGTCAATGGTGGAGGGGAGGGCGCCTAAGTCCATGAAACCGCCGTAAGTATATCCCACCGTTATATTTCGGAATGACATATAAGCATTCCGTAGCTGGAATGTTTTGTCTCCTCCTCGGAAATTTCCGGCTGTATAGACTGTGAAGTCACCCAATAGCCGGGTGTGTCCGACTAATTTCAGAAAGATAGTGGCCGTACTGGCATCCATTTGAAATTGATTTTTGATTTTACTACTGCTTGGAATGTTGGCAGGAACAAAGTCAATATCATCCACAATACCTCCAAAATCATACTCGCCGGTGGCACGGACATACCCTCCGATACCCAGGGCGAATTTGCCTTGTTTGTCCATCAATAAGAAGCGGGGAGCTTTCGGGTCATGGATGTAAGGCAATTGTGACTCATTCATGATGCGGATAATCTCGTCGCCCGCTTTGTCGATAGTAACTATGACAATGCCGTTGGGGGCTTCGTCATCGATAATCTCTTTTTTTTGTGCATGGATAGTGGACAAGGGAAGTCCGGCTACGCACAACAGAAACATTGCTTTTAAGATTGTTTTCATTTAAGTTAGGTTTTGATGAATGTGCTTTCAACAACTTAAATGAAAAAAGGTTTTGTAGTCTTGGAGGAGGAAAGGAGGTTATTCCGTCAGTATTCTTGCCTTGAATGAAGATCGTATGCAAAATTACCCTTACCCTAATTTCCGGAATAACCTCCTGAGAATGTGTGTTAAGTTACTTATTTTTTCATGACGGCATTCCACAGCGCTTTGCGTAGGGTTCCCATGGTGTCATCGCCTTCATAATCCCAGAACATCATGCCTTTCATGCCATTTTTTAATATCCATTCACCTTTTGCGGCAATACTGCGGGGATTGTCGTAACCACAGTAGAAACTGCCGTTTTTGGTGACATAGGGGACATTGCCTTCTGTATCCCAATTTTCGATGACATAGCCGTCATCCTTACTCAGGTTGAGAATATCCCGATAATTGATGCTGCCGCCGGCATTGAAATCGGCTCTTCCGTAGAACGGAATTCCCAACACTAATTTGTCGGCAGATACCCCTGCATTCAGGTATTCGTCTACGGAACGCTGGCAGTCCCAGTAATTACTTGGCTTGTTCAATGCTGATTGATGCTGGGGGGCATCAACCAGATCATAGGCCATGATATTGACGAAATCTACATACGGGTCTACGGCCTTTACATCAATATATTTATAGCCTTCGCCTTGGGGACGCTTGTCCATGCAATAACCTGCATAGGTCAATAGGGTGGACTGCCCCAACGCTGCACGCAGGTCTTTCATCAATAGGGTGAAGTTTTCCACATCTACCAACTCGTCATAGGCATTGCTGCCGAAGGTCATACCGGGAAATTCCCAGTCAATGTCAATACCGTCTATGCCCTCACTCGAAACAAAGGCTTTGCAGTCTTGTGCGAATTGCTTGCGCATTTCCGGACTCTTCGCCAGGGCGGAGAAACCTCCGTCCTGGGAATTGTCAGTATTGGAAACGCTATTGGTAAAAGAGAGTAATATCTTCACATGTGGATACTGGCTCTTTATTTTCTTTACCTTATCAAAACGGGATTTATCACCTTGCAGGCCAAACTTTTCATAAATTCCGTTTTTAACATATAATTCTGCAAAAGCGTAGTTTATGTGGGTCAGGTATTTGGCATCGGGTATGGATGTGCCATAATAAGTGACGTAGCCCAATGCAACCCGGCCTGCAACCTGCTCGGCCATTTCGGTCTCGTTGTCTTCATTTCCCGGAGCTGGCAGTCCGGGCATGTAGTCGTCATTGTGACATGCGGCTACTAGAAAGACAGTAGCTATTATAAATAGCAGTTTCCTTTTCATAGAGAGTGCATATTATTCAGAATCGGTTTCTGCTTCAGTCTTGAAATAAGCATACCAGCCGCTGTCGTCCCAATCCACACCACCGCTATACTTGCCGGGATGATAGATTGTGATATAGTTCTCATCCAGTGTCAGCAGCCAAAATTTGTTGCTGCCTACGCTTTGTCCGTTGTCGTCATAATTTCCTCCGATGGTGGGGATACTTGTTATCAGTTCACCCAGTACTCCGTCTTCCGGTTTTTCGTGTGTGAAGGAGAAAGTACCTTCTGCCTTCAGGTTTCCGCTGGCATCATAGGTTTTCATCTTGTTTCCGTCGAATTCGAATACCATGGACTGGTCTCCCGCTTCGGCGGCAGTGACATTGGCCCACCAGGCAAAATTTGATTCGGGAGTATAGCCTGCACTGGTATATTTCCAGCCTCCATGAGCCCCCATATTGCAGACGGAACCCCAGCTGACTTCACGGAATTTCCAGGTCTTCTTGGCAGATTTGTCACTCTTGTCGGTTGCACCGGTGAAGTAAGTGGACCAATCGTCGAATACATTGGTCACAGTCACTACAACCGGATCTGTCTTGATAATCTGATTGGCGGAAATGCCCATATAGTAGATGGAATAGTCCGCATTGGACTCCATGATGACCGTAGCGTTGTCCGTGACCAGAGTCTTACTTTGTTTACTTCCTTCGCCCCCCCATTCTATGTGCCATGAACCGCCAATGTCCGGGCGGGAGTTTTTCAGGGCTATATACTGGTCGCCTTCCACTACTCCGTCTTGGTTGGGGAAGGGTTGGGTAATGGATATGGCGGCTTGTAATGCCTCTTTGGTTATGGGTGTACCGGCATCAGTCACATATTTGTCTCGCAAGTCTTCGTCTTCGATAGGATCGCATGCAGTAACGATGAAGGCTGAAGCAAGCATTGCTATCAATATTTTTGTTACTTTCATATTGTCTTTATTTATAGGTTAATACTCTTACATATTGTTCCAATCCGAGAACTGGGCAGATGCATCCCAGCCTGGATTCTGCTCAAGGACTCCATTGGAGATGTCGATTTCGTCTTGCGGAATGGGCCAGTAGCCTTGGGTTGCTTGTAGGCGTTTCTTATAGTCGAATTTTACCATCGGTACCACCGTAGCGGCATTTATTATATTGAACCCGGTCTGTTTGTTGAGTATGTCACCGGCTTCCTCAAGCGAAGGACCCGACCAGCGAAGGATATCCCACCAGCGGATGGACTCGAATGCAAGTTCCCAGCGGCGTTCCTGCTTGATGGCTTCCAGGGAGTAGGCCACCGGAGCCAAGTGGGAGCGGGCACGTACCTTGTTCAGACCCGTAGCGTCTTGTTTCAGCTCGGACTGCATGAGCAGGACGTCGGCAAAACGGATATGAATCAAGTCGGCAATTTGGAGTAGCTGTTGGGATGTCTGCGAAGATATTCCGGGGAACATCTGCTTGCCGAAAGGTTCGATTTTGCCTTCATTGTAGGAATTGATATTGATGTATTTTTTCTGGAAATAGCCGGTTTGTTCATAGTAACGATAGGATACGGTATATTCCGGTTCACCCTCGTCCATGGTGCAGTCCATCAGCACATTGCCGGCAACATTCGGATCAAGTGCTTTGTACGACCATATGGAACCGGTCAGACGGGGATCCTCCTTATAACCGTCCGTATAGGTCTGCTTGGCGGCCCAGTCTTTCCATTCGTTGACCATAGCCGGAGATACGGGGCCAGCTCCCCAACCGGTGCCGAAGGGATAACTGTCTTTGTTGGAATAGTTGTCGGCAGACGGTGAATAGAATTGCGCGCATGTGTTGGAGAACCAGGTATAGGTCCAGTCGGATTTCAGGTTATGTTTGTTGGCGAATAAAGTTTCGTCGGAACTGTTTCCTTCCCATTTCAGGTTATGGTTGATAACGTATTGGTAACGGAACCCTTCGGTATTGTCTTCGGTAGCATCGTTGGTGTAGGCCCAGATGTTGCGTTGGTCGGACACCAGTTTATGACCGGAGTTGTTTACACAGTCATCTATCCAAGAGATGACCTCCTCTTTGGTAGTTCCGTTGGGGAGTTCGTTTTTTTCGTAGCGTCCGGTATAGAAAAGGAATACACGTGCCATCATGGCTTCGGCAGCATATTTTGTAGCGTGTCCGGTCATGTCTGAGCCTTTCGGATAAATCTTTGCCGGCATCATTTCGATAGCGTTTTTCAAGTCGGCTGCAATCTGGGTGTAGATTTCGTCTACGGATGCACGCGGCAGGTTGGTACTTTCCAGTGTGGTGCGTAAAGGAACTCCGCCAAAGACTTGTGCCAGCTCATAATAAGCCATGGCACGCAGGAAGTAGGACTCACCGAAAAGTCGGTTACGTTCGCTCTCGCTGGACCATGATTTCACATTCTCCATTGTGTTGATGGCATTGTTGGCACGGTTGATAAGGGTGTAGCAACGGTCCCAGATGCCGGCAAATGTATTCAGATTGCCACTGTACATAAGGAAGTTGGTGGCACAGTTGTTGGAGTAGGAGAGGTTGCCTCCCAGACAGTCGTCACCTGCCAACTGGGCAATGTAATACTGGGAAGAGGTTTCAGGACTTTCAAACAACAGATGGGCGTATATGGCCGTCACCATCTCTTGGGCATCCTTTTCTGTCTCCGGGAAGTTGGCGGTTGTCTTTTCGGTCAAAAGTTCCGAATCGAGGAAGTTTTCGCATCCTGAAAGAAGAATCAGTATTGCTGATGCTATGAATAATATCTTTTTCATAATTTCTTCGGTTAATTAGAATTTTACATTTAAGCCTATCATATAGGTACGTGCACTGGGGTAGTAGCCCAGGTCGATGCCTGATGCCCAACCATAATCGTCGCCACCGTAACCGATTTCCGGATCCATACCGGAATAGCCGGTGAAGGTAAAGAGGTTCTGTGCGGTCAGATACAGGCGCAGCTGTTGTACCGGTAACTTCTTGAATGCTTTCTTGAAGTCGAATCCCACAGTGATGTTCTTTATCTTAAGATAGTCTCCATCTTCGATATAAATGTCTGATACTCTGTTCCAGTTGGAGCTGGAAGCGCTGGACAGTCTCGGGAACTTGTTGGACGTACCTTCGCCGTGCCAGCGTTGGAATATCTCTGCTGTATAGTTATTCAAGGGTGAGGAGGAGAAGTCACGATAACACTTCAGAATCTGCTGGCCGAATGCGCCGTAAGTAGTGATTGAGAAGTCAATGGCCTTCCAGCTGACATTCAGGGAAAGTCCCATTGTCAGGTCGGGATTCGGGTTACCTATCATAGTACGGTCATTGGCATCGAGCGTACCGCTATTGTCGGTGTCTGCCCAGATTACGTCACCCGGCTGTGTCTTGTCGCCGTTCAGTTTCGGACCTTTGTAGTTGTCTATCTGTTCCTGGTTCTGGAATATGCCGTTACTCTTGTAGCCGTAGAAGTAGCCGATGGGTTTGCCTACTTCAGCACGGAAGCACTCTTCGGCTCCTTCCCACAGAACGCTGCCGCTACCGTGGATGATTCCGTCTTTGTTGGCAATCTTGGTCACTTCATTCTTGTTGTGAGCAAGGGTCAGGTTGGCTCCATATTGGAAATCCTTTCCGATGTTGTCGTTCCAGTGGAGTCCTACTTCAATACCCGTGTTTTTTACATTACCGCCATTGACGGACACTGCATTGGCACCGAAGGAAGAGAGTACCGGAGCCGTAACCAGCCAGTCTCTGGTATTTTTGTTATACCAGTCGAATTCAAAGCCCAGGCGGTTGTTCAAGAAGCGTGCATCGATACCGAAATTCAATTGCTCCTGTGTTTCCCAGGTAAGGTCCGGGTTGGTCAGTCGGTAGGCGTATGAACCGGTACTGATGAGGTCCATGGAGTCGCCGAACGTATAACCGCCATATCCGTTGTTGGAAGTTATCAGTGAAAGATATTGGAAAGTAGATACATTACAGTTACCGTTTTGCCCCCAGGAAGCGCGTAGCTTTAAGAAGTCCAGCCATTTGATTCCTGACATGAAGGACTCGTTGCTGATAACCCATCCTGCGGATACTGAAGGGAAGTATCCCCAGCGGTGTCCGCGGGCAAAAGTGGAGGAACCGTCCGCACGCATGATGACAGAAGCCATGTATTTCTCCTGATAGTTGTAGTTGACACGTCCGAAGAAGGAGGCGATGGAACCTTCCCCGTTAGGCTTGCCAGTCAAGGAGGACACACTGTTGGCGGTCAATGGAACATTGGACAAATAAGCGTGCTTGAAATCATAGAAGTTTGAGCCTATGGCTGAACCGCTCATTTCTTCTCCCATACCCCATTTTTCAATACTCTGACCTACCAGGACGTCGATGTTGTGGTCATCGATATTGAAGATGTAGTTGGCTGTATTGTCCCATGACCAACGGTTATACATAGACATGGATTGGGTAACCTTGTCTTCTGCGTTGTTGAGTGACGCACTCAGATAATCGAATCTCGGCAAATAGGAACGATAACTGGAGGCTCCCATGATGTAACCGAACTGGCTCTTGATACGCAGGTTCTTGATGGGTTGCAGTTCTGCATAGAAGCTGCTCTGCATGTAATGGGACTTGCTTAGGTTCTGGTTCATATAGTAGTCCAGATAAGCTATCGGGTTTTTATTGGCTCCGTTGGAGATATCCCATTTGTAGTTATCCTTTTCCTGGTCTGCATAGAGGTAGTAGCCCCCGTCTGAATTGTAAGGGTGCATCAACGGGCTCATGATGAGCATATTGTGCACTCCGTTCCAATAAATGCCGCCGGTTCCGAATGAACCTTGCGTTTGCGAATATTTGTAGTTGATGGTTTCGCCCACTTTCAGGAAGTCAAGATTGCCTTTTTTCATGACTACGTGGTCCGAGTTGACGCGGAAGTTGTAGCGGTTCATTTCTGGAAATTCGCCGGGAACTCCCATGGTAGCTTCTTGGTTGGTGTATGAAATACCTATGGCATATCTGGAACGGTCTGTTCCTCCGGTGATGTTGACTGCGTGGTTCTGTACCAACGCATCTTCATTCAGCACTTCCTTCAGCCAGTTTGTCCCTTTCCATGTTCCGTTCTGTATGGCCCACAAATCCCTTTCCGGAATATAGGTCGCCCAGTTGTACGGACTCAATCCGTCCATTACACGGCCTTCATCCTGCATCATCATGTACTCTTGGGCATTGAGGATAGTAGGGATTTTGTAGAGGTTCTGCACACCGACATAGCCATCGTAACTGACTTCGGCAACGCCGGTTTTACCTCGTTTGGTGGTAATCAGGATAACGCCGTTGGCAGCACGCGCACCATAGATGGCGGCGGAAGCGGCATCCTTCAAGACGTCCAAAGATTCAATGTCACTCGGGTTCAGCCCGTCGATGCTACCGTTGGCAACTCCATCTACCACATAAAGCGGGGAGAAGGTTCCGGTAGTACCGATACCGCGGATATTCACCTTAAAGCCCGAACCCAGGAAGCCGTTGTTTTGCGTGATGTTGACACCCGGTGACTGGCTCTGCAAAGCGCCCAGGGCATCCACAGTGTTCAGCTTGGCTATGTCTTCTCCTTTCACTTGTACAGTGGCGCCGGTGACAAGTTTCTTTTTCTGTACACCGTAACCGACAACAACTACTTCATCCAGTAGTTCGGAATCTTCTGTAAGGGTGATTTTCATGTTGGCATCTGCTTTGGCTTCCTGCGTCTTATAACCGATGTAGGAAATGACCAGGGTGGCACCTCTTTTTACGTTTAGCGAGAATTTACCGTATAAGTCGGTGGTAACTCCATTGGTAGTACCTTTTTCCAAGATACTTGCTCCGATGATAGGCTCTCCATTCTGGTCGACAACAATACCGCGGGCTGTTTGTGCCTGCATCTGTTCTGTCACTCCGAATGAATTTTCCGAGTAGGTCTCTATTGCCATGATTTTGCTGCTTCCTATAAATAGGGAGGCGATGGCAATTGCTGTGAGGATTTTGTTGTTCGATGTTCCTCGTTTACGATTTTCATTCATAATAGATGTTTTTTGTTTAAGCTAATGGATCTCAAAATAAATAGGTTGAATAGAAGATGACACTAATAGTGTCTTGGGGCTTTCGGGTAAATCATAGGCATTCATTGTTTTTCTAAGGTTACTATATATAATATGGTATATTCTTGGTTAATATCAATGTGCTTTCCAGAGCTTCCGGATTGTTGTTATCAAATATAATCCTAATTTTCATTATTTAAAATATAGAATCGTATGTATTAAAATATGTTGTCCATTATTTTATTTGCTTAAGAAATTTGCGTGAATGAAATCTTGTTTGAGAGCAAACTTGGTTGCATGTTTTTGATTTTGTGCTAAAATCAGTTAATATATTGATTTTTATGCTGTTGGTTTGTGTTTTTTAAAACTATTGTAAATAATATTCTTGGTTTGGAAAATCTTATTTAAGTCTCGTTAACTAAATATGCACTGTCTGTAATTACTTCGAATAAAAAAAAGGAGCTTTGTCTTGCTTGGGTTTTAGTTAAAATATATGTTGTTTGTTCATTTGCAAAACTTGTTGTACCTTTGCAACCGGATTTAAAATGTATGATGCCGTGAATAGCGGTCGTGTATTCTAGAACACCACGTAAAAAACAGGAGTATGAAACAAAAAGTATCTGTACCTTTTATGTTGCTGGGCATTCTGTTCAATGTATGCTTGATTGCAGCCAATCTTCTTGAGACTAAAGTTATCCAGGTTTTTGGTATTACCGTAACAGCCGGATTGCTGGTCTTCCCGATTTCTTATATTATCAACGATTGCATAGCCGAGGTTTGGGGCTTTCGTAAAGCCCGCCTGATTATCTGGAGCGGTTTTGCCATGAACTTTTTTGTGGTAATGCTGGGACTGATAGCCGTGGCGTTGCCTGCCGCCCCTTTCTGGGATGGTGCCGCGCATTTCAATTTCGTTTTTGGAATGGCGCCCCGTATTGTCATAGCCAGTCTGACGGCATTCTTGGTGGGCTCTTTTCTGAATGCCTACGTAATGAGCCGCATGAAACTGGCAAGCAACGGGCGTAATTTCTCCGCACGTGCCATTTGGTCGACGGTGGTTGGTGAGACGGCAGACTCGTTGATTTTCTTTCCGGTGGCGTTCGGAGGAATCATTGCATGGCGGGAGTTGCTGGTGATGATGTGTATCCAGATTCTGCTGAAGTCCATGTACGAGGTATTGATACTGCCTGTGACTATCCGTGTGGTAAAAGCTATTAAGCGGATAGACGGTAGTGATGTCTATGATGAAGGCATCTCCTATAAAGTATGGAAAATAGGCGATATTTAAAGCCCCTTACCCGTAGTGAGGGGAAATCAGTTATTATGTCAAACAAATAATTAGCAATGCCCTCTCTGTTTCCCTCCCTACGGGGGAGGGCAAGGGGAGAGGCTTTTAACAAGATGAATAGGGACACTGCTTTGGTGGTATTCAGTGGCGGGCAGGACTCGACCACTTGCCTCTTTTGGGCAAAACGTGAATTTAAGAAAGTGTATGCGCTGAGTTTTCTGTATGGACAGAAACATCAGAAGGAAGTGGACTTGGCGAGGGCCATTGCCCGTAAGGCAGGTGTGGAGTTCGAAGTAATGGATGTTTCCTTTATCGGCCGGCTGGGACATAACTCATTGACAGATGCCGGCATGGAGATGGACCAGGAGAAGCCGGCAGACAGCTTTCCGAATACTTTTGTGCCGGGACGCAATCTGTTTTTCCTGAGTATAGCCGCCGTTTACGCCCGCGAGCGGGGGATTAATCATATTGTGACGGGGGTGTCGCAGACCGATTTCAGCGGTTATCCCGATTGCCGGGATGCTTTCATCAAGTCGCTTAACGTGACGCTGAACCTGGCTATGGACGAGCAATTCGTACTGCACACACCACTGATGTGGATTGACAAAGCGGAGACCTGGGCGCTGGCAGACGAGCTTGGAGTGCTCGAACTTATACGTCACGAAACGCTGACTTGTTATAACGGTATCCCGGGAGATGGTTGTGGACACTGCCCGGCATGCACGTTGCGCAGAGAAGGATTGGAAAAGTTTTTGGCTTCTACTAAATGAGGCACACTTGTATCACTAAAAATATATGGCTATGACAGAATTGAAAGACCAACTTTCCCTTTTGGGGAGAAAGACAGAATACCGTCAGAACTATGCCCCCGAAGTATTGGAGGCATTTGATAACAAGCATCCCGGCAATGACTACTGGGTGCGTTTCAACTGCCCCGAATTCACCAGCCTCTGTCCCATCACGGGGCAACCGGACTTTGCAGAAATCCGTATTTGCTATATCCCCGATGTCAAGATGGTAGAGAGCAAGAGTTTGAAACTCTACTTGTTCAGCTTCCGCAATCATGGTGCTTTCCACGAGGATTGCGTGAACATCATAATGAAAGACCTCATTCATTTGATGAACCCTAAGTATATTGAGGTGACGGGTATCTTCACCCCGCGCGGAGGCATCTCCATTTATCCGTATGCCAATTACGGACGTCCCGGCACGAAGTTCGAGCAGATGGCAGAGCATCGTTTGATGAACCGTGAATGAGGACTGTTTTTGAAGGCCTCCGTAAATAATAAAGGGAGGCTTTGGGAGCAAATGATTGTTGCGCCGCTATATTTTATATTCTTGCTTACTAAAAACTATTCGTCCGACATATGTTTAATTATCGTCCAACAGCTATCGGACGATAATTAAACATATGTCGGACGATAATGTAACGACTGTCGGACGAATAGTCTTTAGTCAATGAAACATTAACCTGCTACCATCTTGGAAAGAATCTTTCCTATAGAGGATAGTAGGGGATGACTTTTGCAAAGATATAGACGATTCTTTAATAAAAATAGCGCCTTTTCCCAAAGACGCTATTCCCTCTTTATGACTTATTCACTACAAAGGGTTATTTTATTCTTTTGTAGCCATAGACAGCAAGGTTACCCAGTTCTTCTTCGATGCGCAATAGTTGGTTGTACTTCGCCATGCGGTCGGAGCGGCTCAGAGAACCGGTCTTGATTTGTCCGCTGTTGGTGGCAACGGCAATGTCTGCAATGGTGGCGTCCTCGGTTTCGCCGGAACGGTGAGAAGTCACTGTGGTATAACCGTGGCGGTGTGCCATTTCGATAGCATCCAGCGTTTCACTGAGTGAACCGATTTGATTGACTTTGATAAGGATGGAATTGGCGCAGCCCATGGCAATACCTTTTTCAAGGAATTCCACGTTAGTCACGAACAGGTCGTCGCCAACCAGCTGGCAACGGTTGCCGATGCGTTCGGTCAACTTCTTCCAGCCTTCCCAGTCGTTTTCGCTCATGCCATCCTCGATGGAGTCAATCGGGTAGTTATTAATCAAATCTTCCAAGTAAGCTATTTGTTCGTCGGCAGTACGTTTTTTACCATTTTCGCCTTCAAAGATGGAGTAGTCATAGATACCGTTCTTAAAGAACTCGGATGAGGCACAGTCCATACCGATTTTCACATCCTTGCCCGGTTCGTAGCCGGCAGCCTTGATGGCGCTCATGATGGAGTCCAGCGCATCTTCTGTTCCTGCCAGTGCCGGTGCAAAACCGCCTTCGTCGCCTACAGCAGTGCTGAGGCCGCGGTCGTGCAACACTTTTTTCAAGGCGTGGAATACTTCGGCTCCCATGCGCAGGCCTTCACGGAAGGAAGAGGCGCCTACCGGCCGAATCATAAATTCTTGGAAAGCGATAGGAGCGTCGCTGTGTGAACCTCCATTGATGATATTCATCATCGGGACCGGCATTACGTAGGTATTTACTCCACCGATATATCTGTATAAAGGTATATCGAGATAATTGGCGGCGGCTTTGGCTACTGCCAGTGAGACACCCAGAATGGCGTTGGCACCCAGCTTGGATTTGGTAGGCGTGCCGTCCAACTCAAGCATCTTGTGGTCGATGGTACGCTGTTCCAGTGACGACCAGCCAATCAGTGCCGGTGCGATTATCTTGTTGACGTTTTCTACTGCTTTTAGTGTACCTTTACCACCGTAGCGTTGCTTGTCGCCATCGCGAAGTTCCAGCGCTTCGTGCTCGCCGGTAGAAGCACCGGAAGGCACTGCTGCGCGTCCCATAACACCACATTCCAGAATAACGTCCACTTCTACTGTGGGATTGCCGCGTGAATCAAGGATTTCACGGGCTACAATCTTTTCAATTTTCATACTTAAACTTTAATAATTTATTGTCCGTTGTCTTGTTTTAATTTGCAGCAAAGGTCGTACAAAAAGGCATATTGGGCAATACCTATAAATAGGGGTTTTTCATTTCCCGGCTCCTCTTTTTTTAGATTTATTATTGATAATACCTATCAATGGTGATTGCATAATATGATATATACGATAAATCCACTCCATATAATTACCTACAATAAGTGATTGCACAGCTGGCTGTTAATAATGACCTTTGCACCGGTTTACTAACAACATTATAATTATTATAAAATTGAAAGCATATACACTTAAATTCTCGCTGCTGTTTTTCCTTCTGTTGGCTTCTCTGTCTGTACATGCGCAGAGGAGAGGAGGGATGATTTCGGGTAGAATCATTTCTACGGAAAAAGAAACGGTGGATTTTGCGACTGTTTATCTGAAAGGGACGAGTTATGGAGGAACCACGAATCAGGAAGGCCTCTATCACATCAAGGCGCCTGCCGGCGACTATACGCTGGTGGTGTCTGCCGTAGGTTATACAAAGGTGGAGAAAAAGGTGAAACTGGTCAATGATGAGCGGATGAAGCTGAACATAACCATCGCTCCCGAAACGCAACAGCTGGACGAGGTGACTATCGTTTCTACCGGAGTAAGCCGGGTGAAGAGGTCGGCATTCAATGCTGTGGCAGTCGATACAAAGGAACTCCAGAACACCACGAAGAATCTGAGCGATGCCTTGACCAAGGCTCCGGGCATGAAACTCCGTGAGTCGGGTGGGGTAGGTTCGGACATGCAGTTGATGCTGGACGGTTTTAGCGGAAAGCACGTCAAGGTGTTCATTGACGGTGTGCCGCAGGAAGGTGTGGGAAGCTCCTTCAGCCTGAACAATATTCCGGTGAGCTTTGCCGACCGTATAGAGGTATATAAGGGTGTAGTTCCCGTGGGCTTCGGTACGGATGCCATTGGCGGTGTCATCAATATTGTTACCAACAAGAAACGCCGGAACTGGTTCCTGGATGCTTCTTATTCTTACGGCTCGTTCAATACCCACCGCTCATACGTTAACTTCGGACAGACTTTCAAGAACGGTTTCAGCTATGAAATCAATGCCTTTCAAAACTACTCGGACAACGATTATCATGTAGATGCGCCGGTAAAGGATTTTGAGACGGGCAGTTTCAACGAAAGTGAGAAGGTGCGCGTGAAGCGTTTCAATGATACTTACCACAACGAAGCCATTGTGGCCAAAGCGGGTATTGTGGACAAAAGTTGGGCAGACCGGCTGATGTTCGGTTTCACCTATTCGCACATGTACAAGGACATACAGACCGGTGTACGCCAGAAGACAGTCTTCGGAGAAAAGCACCGCTTCGGCCATTCACTAATGCCTTCGATGGAATACAGCAAACGCAACTTGATAATCAAGGGGCTGGATATGGTGTTGACAGCCAACTACAATCGCAATGCCACTACGAATGTGGATACTGCCCGCTATGAATACAACTGGCTTGGTGAGAAACATCCGCTGAACAGTCCCGGCGAACAGTCCCGCCAGTATTCCCGTGCCGATAATGACAATTGGAACGGTACATTGACCTTGAATTACCGCATTGCCAGAGTCCACATGCTGACTTTCAATCATGTGTTGAGTGCATTCCAGCGTGATAATACTTCACTGTTGGCGGTGGAAGAACAGACGGATGCCATTGCCAAGCAGACCCGCAAGAATATCTCCGGTTTGTCATACCGCCTGATGCCTTCCGAAAAGTGGAACTTCTCGGCATTCGGCAAATACTACTGCCAGTATGTGGCAGGACCTATGGCCGAGGATGATACCGGTAGTAATTATGTACGCACCAGCCGTACGGTAGACTCTTGGGGATATGGTGCTGCCGGAACCTACTTCATCCTGCCCGGCTTGCAGGCGAAGCTCTCTTATGAAAAAGCTTACCGCCTGCCCACTATCGAAGAGATGTTTGGTGACGAAGACCTGGAGAGTGGAGACATCGGCATCCGTCCCGAGAAAAGTGACAACATCAACTTGAACCTGAGTTATTCCCGGAGTTTTGGAAAACATTCCGTCTACGTGGAAGGCGGTGTGGTATACCGCAATACGAAGGATTATATCCAGCGTAATATCCAGGACTTGAGCGGAGGAAAAGAAGGGGCCACTTATACCAACTACGGCAAGGTGCTGACGAAGGGATACAATGTATCGGCACGCTATGGCTTCGGACGCTGGCTGAGTGTGGGCGGCAACTTCACGCAGATGAATGTGCGTGACAATGAGAAGATGCAAATCGGCAGTACCGGCAACTCTGTGGAAAATCTCGGTTACAAGGCACGCATTCCCAATGTGCCCTATCAGTTTGCTGATTTTGACGTAAACTTCTATTGGCGCGACCTCTGGAAGAAAGGGAATATACTGTCCGTGACTTACGACAACCAGTACATGCACAGCTTCTCCTACTATTCGCAGGCCATCGGTAGCAAGAACAAGGATTTCATGGTACCCGACCAGTTCTCCCATAACCTGACATTGAGCTATAGTCTGAAGAATGGCCGTTACAATATCTCGTTTGAATGCCGCAACTTCACGAACGAGGATTTGTACGACAACTTCAGCCTTCAGAAAGCCGGGCGTGCGTTCTATGGCAAGATACGTGTACATTTTGGTGATTAATAAATATAATGGTTTTAATAGGTGTAATTAATAAGAAGAACAAATGAAGAAGAATAATCTTTTGTCCGGCCTCTTTGCAATGGCAATGACCGGAATGGCTTTAATTTCTTGTACAGACACAGACGAACCGGGTTCCGGCTCCGGTTCCGGTTCAAAGGGTAACTATGTGATAGCTGCCACGGCTACAGTTTCAGGTAGCTCCGTTCCTGTCCTGCTGACAGCCGAGTCACTGGAAAGCGGTGAAATTACTGCTGCCGGCAATGGCCTTGTGAACGATGGGGCTACTTACTGGGTGTTCTACGGAAACAAATATCTGTATGCCTTGAACTATCACCAGGGAAATGCAGGCACTACCCAGTCGTTCATTATGAATACAAACGGTGAACTGGAAAAACGTAGCCAGGAGTATAACGTCAATCGTTTCACTACCTACGGCTATTATGACCAATTTATAATGACGACTTCTACCGGCGACGGCCCTACGGAACTGAATGATGCAAATGGATATACTCCCCAATCTTTTTTGATTTCCTATCTGGATGTCGAGAAACAGACTTATACAAAGAACTCGGTAACAAAGGATACTCCATTTCTTGCCGAAAATTTCCTTGAAAATGGTGAATACGTAACACTGGCCGGTATAGAACAAGTGGGCAGTAAGGTTTATGCAGCAGCCATTCCCATGGGGCTTAGCCAGTATGGTTGCATGCAGAAGAACGAAGACGGTAGCTACAAGTGGGTGCTTTCCGGTAATGAGGATTTAATAAAGACAGAATCCGGCGGGCAGGGTAGCGGTGCCTATGAGAAGGACGAATTGCAATGGACCCAGTATCCTAATGAATGCCATATCGCTATCTTTGGTGATCAGACACTGAATTCTCATAAGGTCATCACTACAGACAAAATCAGTTATGCTGCCGGACGTAACCGTTCACAGTACTACCAGATGAACTGGCTTGCCGACGACGGCTATGTATATGTATTTTCTCCGAGCTATGCCAAGACCATGAGTGATTCGCGTCAGCAGACTACATTGCCTGCTGGAGTTGTACGCATCGATACCAAAGCAGAGGAATTTGATGCCGCCTATTACTATAATCTTGAAGAGAAAGCCAATGGCGCCTCTTTCTTGCGCACTTGGTATATTTCAGGTAATTATTTCCTGCTGCTGATGTATGATAAGGCAATTACGGCATCAGACAAGGTTGCCAACCAACTTGCCGTCTTCAATGCCTCCACCGGAGCTTTGACTTATGTGAACGGCCTTCCAAGCGATGTCTCCGGCTTTGGTAATACCCCGTACATGGAAAATGGCAACGCATATGTGGCAGTCACTACCTCTTCCGGCTATCCTGCCATCTATAAGGTAGACCCTGCCAATGCAACAGCTACCAAAGGTCTGGTTGTCAATGCAACCCAACTGAACGGTGTAGGTAAACTGGAATAAAGCTCCTATGAAGAAAGTTTTTCGTAAGATACATTTATGGCTTTCAGTCCCCTTCGGGCTACTGATTACCCTTATCTGTTTTTCCGGAGCCATGCTGGTATTCGAGACGGAGGTGATGGAGCTCTGCCACCGCGACCTCTACTATGTGGAGAAAGTCGGGCCGGCACCGCTTCCCATGGGCAAGGTGGCCGAAAAAGTGGCCGCTACTCTGCCGGATAGTGTTTCTGTGACGGGTGTCACAGCCTCGTCTGCTCCGGAGCGTGCCTGGCAGGTGAACCTTTCCAAACCTCGTCGTGCTTCCGTCTATGTAGACCAGTATACGGGTGAGATAAAGGGCAAGTATGAGCGTGCGCCGTTTTTCACGACCATGTTCCGCCTGCATCGCTGGTTGCTGGACAGCATGAAGCCCGATGGAGGCATCTTCTGGGGGAAAATGATTGTGGGCACTGCCACGCTGATGTTTGTCTTTGTCCTGATATCGGGCATTGTCATCTGGTGGCCCCGTACAAAAAAGGCTTTGAAGAACAGTTTGAAGATTGTTTCCGGTAAGGGTTGGCGTCGGTTCTGCTATGACCTGCATGTGGCAGGCGGTATGTACACGCTGGTTCTTCTGTTGGTAATGGCGCTTACGGGACTGTCATGGTCTTTCTCCTGGTACCGCACCGGCTTCTACAAAGTTTTCGGAGTGGAAACCACGCAAGGGGGTGGAGGACATGGTGCTTCGGCACAAACTGCTGCCCAGGGAGGAGAACGGGCTCAAGGCCGGTCTGGTGGCAGACCGGGAGGTGAGCATCGTGAAAGAAATTCTTTCTCTCCTTTTACAAGCTGGCAGAAGGTTTACGAAGAACTGAAGGAACTCAATCCTGATTATAAACAGATTACCGTGTTCAAAGGCTCTGCTACGGTTTCTTTCAATCGGTTGGGCAACCAGCGTGCTGCCGACCGCTATACGTTCAATCCCCGTAGCGGTGAAATCACCGGGGCTACCTTATATAAGGATGCCGACGCTTCAGGAAAAATCCGTGGCTGGATATTCTCCGTTCATGTAGGCAGTTGGGGAGGGCTGACCACCCGCATATTGAGTTTCCTTGCCGCTTTGGTAGGGGCCAGCTTGCCGCTGACGGGCTATTATCTTTGGATTCGCAGATTGATTCGGAAGGGCAGTAGGAAAGCGAACATACAATTAAAGAAAGTTGCTTAGAAAAAGCAGGCAGTTTTATAAAAGGATGAAGATGTCCACAAGATGCGCAGGCGTGCGTGTTTTGTGGACGTTTTCATATAGGTATGTCTGGAGAATGAATGCTTTATTAAAAATACTGAAAAATAAATGGAAAAATGTAATCATGATTACACTTTTTTAGATTGTAACTGCCTATTTTTGCTGAAAATATTCATTTTATGGCGAAGCTACCAATCATAAGTAAACTATTTCCGTCCTACAGATGGAAAGTAACGGCACTCATTGTATGCGGTGTCCTCGTCGGCGGCGGAGGCTTGTTTATGTATCTTCTCCGGGCGCACACTTATCTGGGAGATGACCCTGCGGCATGTGTCAACTGCCACATCATGGCTCCTTATTATGCAACCTGGATGCACAGTTCCCACAGCCGGGATGCCACTTGTAACGATTGCCATGTCCCTCATGAGAATATAGTAAAGAAATGGGCTTTCAAAGGCATGGACGGCATGAAGCACGTGGGTGCCTTTCTCACTAAAAGCGAACCGCAGGCTATCCAAGCCGAGGCAGCAAGTGCGCAGGTCATTATGAATAATTGCATCCGTTGCCATACGCAACTGACCAACGAGTTTGTGGATGCTGGTAAAATAGACTACATGATGACCCTCACCGGCGACGGAAAGGCATGCTGGGATTGCCACCGCGACGTGCCTCATGGTGGAATGAACAGTCTTTCGTCTACACCCGCTGCATTGGTACCCTATCCGGAATCTCCCGTGCCGGAGTGGTTGCAGAAACTGATAAAGGAATAATAACAATAAATCTTCATAGATATGGAAAAGAGATTAAAATCGTGGCAAGGATGGCTGTTGTTCGGTGGTTCAATGGTCGTTGTATTTGTCTTGGGGCTATGTGTTTCTGCCTTGATGGAGCGCAGGGCCGAGCTGGCAAGTGTATTCAATAACCGCAAAACAGTGATTGAGGGAATTGAGGCACGCAACGAAGTCTTTAAGAGTGATTTCCCCCGTGAGTATCAGACATGGACTGAAACTGCCAAGACCGACTTCCAGAGTGAATTCAATGGAAATGTGGCTGTGGATGTATTGGAACAGCGTCCCGAGATGGTAGTGCTCTGGGCGGGATATGCCTTCTCCAAGGACTATTCCACTCCGCGCGGACATATGCATGCCATCGAGGACATTACGGCAACTCTTCGTACCGGTGCGCCTGCCACTGCTACGGATGGCCCGCAGCCTTCTACTTGCTGGACTTGCAAGAGCCCCGATGTGCCCCGCATGATGGAAGCTATCGGTGTGGATGCTTTCTATAACAATAAGTGGGGCGCTTTGGGCGATGAAATTGTAAACCCGATTGGTTGTGCCGACTGCCACGAACCGGAAAACATGAACCTGCATATCAGCCGTCCGGCTTTGATAGAGGCTTTTGAACGCCAAGGCAAGGATATTACCAAGGCCACTCCGCAGGAGATGCGTTCACTGGTATGTGCGCAGTGCCATGTGGAGTATTACTTCAAGGGCGACGGCAAGTACCTGACTTTCCCCTGGGACAAAGGTTTTACGGTGGAAGACATGGAAGCCTATTATGATGAGGCTGGTTTCTACGACTATATACACAAGTTGAGCCGTACCCCTATCCTGAAAGCGCAGCACCCCGATTTTGAAATAGCCCAGATGGGGATTCACGGCCAGCGTGGCGTATCGTGTGCGGACTGCCACATGCCTTATAAGAGTGAAGGTGGCGTGAAGTTCAGCGACCACCATATACAGAGTCCGTTGGCTATGATAGACCGTACCTGCCAAACCTGCCACCGCGAAAGTGAGGAAACTTTGCGCAACAACGTCTACGAACGCCAGCGCAAGGCCAATGAAATCCGTAACCGCTTGGAGCAGGAACTTGCCAAAGCCCATATCGAAGCTAAATTTGCTTGGGATAAGGGAGCTACGGAAGAGCAGATGAAAGATGTGTTGGCGCTGATTCGTCAGGCACAATGGCGTTGGGACTTCGGTGTGGCATCTCACGGCGGCTCTTTCCACGCACCGCAAGAAATCCAGCGTGTCTTGTCTCATGGGTTGGATAGAGCCATGCAGGCGCGTTTGGCTATCTCCAAGGTGCTGGCGAAGCATGGATATACAGACAATGTTCCTATGCCGGATATCTCCACCAAAGACAAGGCGCAGGAATATATCGGGCTCGATATGGATGCCGAAAGAGCTGCAAAGGACAATTTCCTGAAGACTACAGCACCGGCTTGGCTGGAAAAAGCGAAAGCTAACAACCGGTTAGCACTAAAATAAATTTGTACATCGTCAAATCATAAATCAGAAGATGTGGAAGAAACCGTGGGGGTATAAGGAAGGTTTTATCTGTGGGGCAGGACTGTTTGTCACGGGCTTGCTGTTACAGTGGAGCGTTGGAGGCATTCGTTGGGGCTTGTTTGCATGGCCGGTCAATATCATTGTTCTGGTGCTGTTCTTGCTGTTGCTGGCAGGGATGCATGGGCTTCGCAAACGGGTGTATTGTTTCGGATGGCTCAGTCATTATACGGCTGCAGTTTCTTCCCTGGTCTGTGTGGCGGCTATCACTGTCATTATGGGGTTGGTACGGCAGGTTCCCTCCACCCATCCTTCGGCAGATGTCATCGGCTTTTCGAAAATGCTTTCTTTTTGGCCGTTTGTGTTACTTTATGTCTGGCTGGTTGCTGTCTTAGGGATGACTATTCTCCGTGCCGCTATCCCCTTCAATGTGCGTAAGATTCCTTTTCTGCTGAATCATGCCGGCTTGTTTGTTGCCCTTCTGACGGCAACGCTGGGCAATGCGGATATGCAGCGTCTTAAAATGATTACCCAATTGGGCAAGACCGAATGGCGTGCCATAGATGAGGGCGGCAAGCTGACGGAACTTCCGCTTGCTGTTGAGCTGAAAGAATTTACTATACACGAGTATCCTCCCAAACTGATGCTGATAGACAATGAGACGGGGCAGGCACTGCCGAAGGATATGCCGGAACATTTGTTGCTGGAAGAGAAGGTGGAACGGGGAAAATTGCTGGATTGGGACATCTCCATTTTTCAAACCATTCCTATGGCTGCCTCCGTGGCTACGGAAGATACCTTAAAGTTTACTGAATTCCATTCGATGGGAGCTGCCTATGCCGTTTATCTGAAAGCGGTGAACACCGCCTCCGGACAGTCGAAGGAGGGATGGGTGAGTTGCGGCAGCTTCATGTTCCCCTATAAGGCATTGCGTTTGTCGGAGCAGACCAGTCTGGTGATGCCCGAACGTGAGCCGCAACGGTTTGTGTCTGCTGTTACGGTTTATACGCAGGCGGGAGATGTGGTGGAAGACACTATCGAGGTGAATCGTCCGTTGAAGATATCCGGGTGGAATATTTATCAATTGAGCTATGACGAGACGAAGGGACGGTGGAGTGATGTCAGTGTCTTTGAACTGGTGCGCGACCCCTGGCTCCCGGCTGTATATGCCGGCATTATAATGATGGTGCTGGGAGCAGTCTGCTTGTTTGTCAATGCACCAAAAGGAAAAGAAGAAAGAAAGGAGGAGACGGTATGAGTTGGGATTATTTTGCTCTGTTTGCCATTGTCGCTTTACTCTTCTGGGGATGGGGAGCTTTCGCTGCATGGCGTGGAAAACGCCCGGCAGTGGTATATACCTTTACCTGCCTGGGACTGGTTGTCTTTTTCAGTTTCATTGTCGGTATGTGGATTTCTTTGGAACGTCCTCCGATGTGGACGATGGGAGAGACCCGTCTGTGGTATTCGTTTTTTCTTCCGTTGGCGGGAATCATCACTTACGGCCGTTGGAAGTATAAATGGATTCTCGGTTTCAGTACCATTTTGTCACTGGTGTTTGTCTGCATCAATATATTCAAGCCCGAAATACACAATAAGACTTTGATGCCCGCCTTGCAGAGCCCGTGGTTCACTCCTCATGTCATTGTTTATATGTTTGCCTACGCCATGCTGGGTGCCGCTACGGTGATGGCTGTCTACCTGCTGTGGTTCAAGAAGAAGGGGATTGAAAGGCATGAGATGGCTCTGTGCGATAACTTGACTTATGTAGGGCTTGCTTTCATGACGCTGGGTATGCTGTCCGGTGCCGTCTGGGCAAAAGCTGCTTGGGGACACTATTGGGCATGGGACCCTAAAGAGACTTGGGCGGCGGCTACCTGGTTTTCCTATCTGGCATATATCCATTTCCGTCTGGGGCGTCCCGCGGCACATCGCAAGGCATTGGTCGGCCTGCTTGTATCTTTTCTGCTGTTGCAAATGTGCTGGTACGGCATCAATTATTTGCCCTCGGCACAAGGAGTGAGTGTACATACGTATAACTTAAATTAAAATACTTATGAAGATAGTTTATTTGGCATTAGGCTTATGGCTGTTGCCCGGAATGTTGTGGGCGCAAAGTGCGGAGAAAGAGAACGAATTCACCATGTCGATGCAAATCAGACCCCGTGCAGAATACCGTAACGGTGCACAGTTCCCACGTTTCGAGGGAGACAAAGCAGCTGCATTCATCAACAACCGTGCACGCCTTTCCATGGAGTACAAACGCTCGGACTTGAGCATGAAGATTTCCGCCCAGCATGTAGGGGTGTGGGGACAAGACCCGCAGATAGATACTAACGGGCGTTTCATCATGAACGAAGCATGGGCAAAGCTCGATTTCGGTGCCGGTTTTTTTGCACAACTGGGACGCCAGACCTTGTCTTATGATGACGAACGTATTTTAGGAGGACTGGACTGGAATGTCGCAGGTCGCTATCATGATGCCTTGAAGCTGGGCTATGCCAAGAATGCCCACCAACTGCATTTCATTCTTGCCTTCAACCAAAACAAGGAAAAGTCAAAAGGAGGTACCTATTATTATGACGGCGCGCAACCTTACAAGAATATGCAGACCCTTTGGTATCATTATGCGGCGCAAGCTTCCAATCTTGATGTCTCTTTATTGTTCATGAATCTGGGGCTGGAAACCGGTGATGCGGAGACCGAGACCTCCCGTACCCGCTATTTGCAGACGTTTGGTACTTACGTGACTTATCAACCGGAATCGGGAAACTGGCTGCCCGTGCAGGCTGCTTTCTATTACCAGACCGGAAAGAACAAGAATGCGCAGAGTGTATCTGCCTTTATGGCAAGCGTGAAGGCTGCCTATGCCATAGACAAGCAATGGAGTGTGAGCTTGGGTTATGATTATCTGAGTGGAAGTGACGGGGAGGGTGACAAGTTCAAGGCTTTCGATCCCCTTTACGGAACACATCATAAGTTCTATGGAGCGATGGATTATTTCTATGCTTCTGCCTGGCAGGGAGTCGCTCCCGGTTTGCAGGATGCCCAGTTGGGTGTTAACTTCAAGACATCCAAGCAGGTGAGTATGCAATTGAATTATCACTATTTTGCTACTGCTGCCAAGCTGGATGATGTAAAAAAGGGATTGGGTTCGGAGATAGACTATCTGCTTGACTGGAATGTGATGAAGGGCGTGAAGCTTTCTGCCGGTTACTCCATCATGCGGGGTACGAAGTCCATGGGCGTGGCGAAAGGCGGCGACCATAAACGTTGGCAGGATTGGGGCTGGGTATCTGTCAACATCAATCCGAGAATCTTGTTTGTAAAATGGTAGTTTAGATATACTCTTTCAGAGCTGCTTCATTCAATACCTCAATTTTCTTACCCGTCATTAGGATAATACCTTCTTTGGTCATCTTATTGATTTCCTTTGAAAGTGCCGGGCGGGTTACATTGAGGTATTCTGCCAGCTCAGATTGGGTATGCGCTATGGTGATGCTGGTAGAGTTGGAAATTCTGTTTTCAAACAGATAGACGACAAACCTTTCGCGGACTGTTTTGCGGGAAAGGGCTTTTAATCGCGAAACCGTGCAGGCATTGCAATTTCCCGTTATGCAAAGGAAGTTGTGTAGCACTTTGGGATCCTGGCTGATAAGTTTGAAGGTGGATTCTTTGGTCGCAGTGAATAGGATACAGTCTTCAATGGCGGTAAAAGTTGCCGGCAGTGTGGTGTTGCTGCCGAAGAGATGGGGAGTGGCAAAGGCCCGGGGGGCAACGATGTATTCTACCATAACCTTATTGCCCAGGCCGTCTATAATATCTACACGCAATTTGCCTTCCAATAGTATATATAGCTTCTTGCAGGGGGTGCCTTGCCGGGCAACTATATCTTTCTTGTCTATAGAATAGACTGAATATTCCAGTTTCTCAAGCAGCGATTGCTTGATATTATGTGGCAAATCCCTTAGTAGAGGGATTTGGAACAATAACTGTTCGTACTTTTCATCCAGTAGAATCTTTTCCATAGCTTTTTATTCTTGGACAAAGGTAAGAATAATATATAAGTGCGGGCATTTTTTATAAATACTTTTGGGCAGAGATTTCATTTATCCGCATTTCCTTCTTTTCTATCCGGATGCATCCTTCGCTTGCCAGCTCCGATAAGGCACGTGCCAGCGAGGGACGAGCCACTCCCAGTATTTGTGCCACTTCCTGCTGGTTGAGTATCGTGCCATGCATGCGTAGATAGTTCAGTATGCGCGATTTTAGGCTTTGCAGGGCAAAGGCATTCAGCTTTTTGGAGAGAAACAGAGTTCTGTCCGATACCAGTTGCAGAAAGTTGCGCATCACAGTGGGGTGTCGATGCAGGAATTCCAGGAAGACATTCTTGTTTATGATGAGTATCTCACATTTCTCTTTTGCTTCGATATTTACCGGGAAGCGGTTTTCGGAGGCAAAGACAAAAGCCGGGGCAAGTAGTTGCGGGGCTTTCAGCGTTTCTATGGTGAGTTGCTTTCCCTCTGCACTGACCATTTGGGTACGCACACTGCCGCAGCACAATATGAATAGAGAACGGTATGCTTCTCCCTGCATGGCAATAAAGTCAGCAGGTTTGCATTGCCTGCGTGCATGTTCGGGTGCCAGGATGAGGGATAATAATTCTTCTTCTGTTATGCCTTGAAAAGGAGGCATTTTCAATAATGTATGGATTTCCATTCTCTTTTTTACTTTTTTGTGATTCGATGTAACATTCGTGACAGTTTTCGCGTTGTAGAACTCTCATCTTTGCACAAAGATAATGCAAACCGAAAGTAATAGAAAATAAGCTTGCTTATTTTTATTGCTAAGGTGCCGCTTCTTTTATGGAAAGATAATGTAAACTTTTAAATGAATAGGAATATGGAATCAAACATGTTTTGTTATCAATGTCAGGAGACTGCCAAAGGAACTGGCTGTATATTGAAAGGTGTGTGTGGAAAAGAAAGTCATACGGCTCAAGCAATGGACTTGTTACTGTTTGTAGTCAGGGGCATCTCTGTTGTTGCCGATACATTACGTAAGGCAGATTGTCCGGTCTCTGAAGAAGTGAATGTTTTTGTGACGGATGCTCTGTTCTGCACCATTACGAATGCAAATTTCGACGATGAAAGCATCTTGAAGCGGGTGGATAAAGGAATCATCATGCGTAATGGATTGATTCAAGAAGCGGAACACAACAAAGTGTTCCTACCCAAAGTAGATGAACTGACTTGGCAGGGAACGCGTGATGACTATGCCGAAAAAGCGAAGACAGTAGGTGTTCTGCGTGAACAAGATGAAGACCTCCGCTCGTTGAAAGAATTGCTTGTCTATGGCTTGAAAGGTATGGCAGCCTATCTGGAGCATGCCATGCGTCTGGGATTCAATGATGATACGGTTCATGTTTTCATGCAACGCGCACTGGCTACCATTGCGGTTGAGTCTCTATCGGCAGAGGAGTGGGTGAAGCTGGTTCTCGAAGCCGGTGAGTTCGGAGTAAAGACAATGGCTCTATTGGATGCGGCCAATACCGGTACTTACGGTAATCCTGAAATTACAAAGGTGAATATCGGTGTGAAGAACCGTCCGGGAATTTTGATCAGCGGCCATGACTTGAAAGATATGGAAGAATTATTGAAACAGACTGAAGGCACGGGAGTAGACGTCTATACACATGGTGAAATGCTGCCTGCCCACTATTACCCCGCTTTCAAGAAATATTCCCATTTTGTAGGCAATTATGGTAATGCCTGGTGGAAACAGCGCGAAGAATTCACTTCCTTCAACGGACCGATTCTGTTTACCACCAATTGCATCGTTCCTCCTCTGGCAAATGCCGTGTATAAAGAACGTATGTTTACCACCAACTCTACCGGCTATCCGGGTTGCAAGTACATTGATAAGGATGCTGAAGGTAGGAAAGACTTTTCTGAAATCATAGAGATTGCCAAACAATGCCAGCCCCCGGTGGAGATAGAGCATGGAGAGATTATCGGCGGTTTTGCTCATAACCAGGTACTGCAACTGGCAGACAAGGTGGTAGATGCCGTGAAGAGCGGAGCCATACACCGCTTTATCGTAATGGCAGGCTGCGATGGACGTATGAAGAGTCGTGACTACTACACGGAATTTGCCAAAGCCTTGCCGCAAGATACCGTTATCCTGACCGCAGGTTGTGCCAAATACCGCTATAATAAACTTGGTGTGGGAGATATCAACGGCATTCCCCGTGTATTGGATGCCGGACAGTGTAATGACAGCTATTCACTGGCGGTAATAGCCATGAAGCTGAAAGAAGTATTCCAGCTGAACGACATTAATGAACTTCCCATAGTCTACAACATAGCGTGGTACGAACAGAAAGCAGTTATTGTATTATTGGCATTATTGAGCCTCGGTGTGAAGGATATTCACTTAGGACCTACATTGCCCGCTTTCCTTTCTCCAAATGTCGTCAAGGTACTGGTTGATATGTTCCATATTGCAGGTATCGGTAGCGTGGAAGATGATTTGAAGAAATTCGGATTATAGATGAAAGGGTACTGAAACTATCCTTTTATCACGTTATTTATCGCTTCCTCCGTTCCGCAGAATGGCCCGTGTGATTGTAGTTTTATGGTACACATGGCGGCGGCAAAGCATCCCGCTTCCCGGTGGGATGCGCCTTTGTTGCGCATATACAGATACCCCACCATATAGGTGTCTCCGCATCCCGTTGCATCTGTTATCTGAAGGGCCGGATAGGCGGGTATTTCGTGGAATTCTCCTTGGGCATATATCAGCGAACCTTTATCTCCCAGGGTCAGCAGCACTTCCTTCACGCCCCAGTCTGCAATCAGCAATGCAGCTTCATGCGGTTCACTGCATCCGGTCAGCACTTCCATTTCAGCTTCGTTGGCTTTCAGGATATGGATATACTTCAATGCCTCTTTCTTTTCCGGCCAGTCTACGGCCAGCACCTTTTCATTCTCCACCTTGCGGAGAAATCCTTGCACGTCTACCGAGAGGAGTCCCTTGCCGGACAAGAACTTGATGACCTCCAAAGAGAAGTCGTCGGCAAGCAGACTGCCCAAGTGGATAATCCGTGCATCGGTATCTTTCAAACCTTCCACGGTGAAAGGGTCTGCTTTTGCCGTGACACGTTGTGTACGTTCGTTCTGGTTTTCTCCATAAATATTCTCGAAACAGACGGAATGTGTGCTGTGCAAGGCTTTGACGGAAATACCTTCTTTCCGAATGTCTTCCACAATGCCCATGTCAGTATCAGCCAAAGCTGTTACCAATAAAAAATCGTTAGCATTCAAGTGCTTGATGGCATGTGCGAAGTAGAAGGAGGTGCCTCCCGGCATATATATGGTATTTTTAGGGGTTACGACTTTATCTTGGGTAATATAACCGATGCAACATAGACTGTGTGTGTTCATTTCTTTGTTGGCTTTTTATTGCTTTATTGTATTGATTCCGTAAATTGGGCGCGAAGATAGTGATTTAATAACAATTCGACTATATTTGCAGCTGTAAATGTAGCCTCATTGAATATGAATTCATTAAAAACGAAAAGAGTACGTATGATAGTTGGCATTATAGTGGGTATTATGGCTGTTACGGTCATAGCGGGATTCGTTTTTGTCAATCAGCCGAGTTTCGGGAGGGCTCCTCAAGGAGAACGGTTGGAGAGGATAAAGAAGTCGCCTCATTACAAAGACGGAGAATTCCGGAATCTGCACAGTACGATGATGATGACTTCCCAAAAGGGACGTTTGGGAGCTTTCTGGGGATTCTTATTTAAGAAAGAAACCGATTTGCGTCCTGAAAAAGAGATTCCGGTTATAAAGACGGACCTCAGCAAGATAAGCAAGGACGAGAATGTATTGGTATGGTTCGGACATTCATCCTATTTTATCCAGATAGATGGAAAGCGTATACTGGTAGACCCCGTATTTTGTGGGGCTTCTCCGGTTTCGTTTGTAAACAAGCCGTTCAAGGGGGCAGATGCCTACAAGCCTGCCGATATGCCGGAGATTGACTATCTGGTGATATCACATGACCATTGGGACCATCTGGATTATGAAACGGTGATGCAGCTGAAAAATCGGGTAGATAAGGTAGTATGTCCTTTGGGGGTAGGTGAACATTTCGAGTATTGGGGATTTGAGAAATCATCTCTGGTTGAGCTGGATTGGTTTGAAGATACTGTACTGGATAAGGGATTTCTGCTTCATTGCTTGCCCGCCCGGCATTTTTCGGGCCGCTCGTTGAAAGCGAATCAGGCACTATGGGCCTCTTTCCTTATCGAAACCCCTTCGCAGAAGATTTATATGGGCGGTGATAGTGGATATGATACGCATTTTGCCGAAATAGGCAAGCAATATCCCGGCATTGACCTTGCCATATTGGAGAATGGGCAGTATAACGAAGATTGGAAATATATCCATACCATGCCCCAATATTTGGGACAAGTGGCCAGGGACTTGAATGCGGAAAAGCTTCTGACTGTCCATCATTCCAAATATGCTTTGGCTAGACACCGCTGGGACGAACCGTTGAAGAATGCCATGAATCTGAAAGAGAAAGACTCTTTGAACGTGTTGATGCCTATTATAGGGGAAGTGGTCCGGTTAAAATAATGAACGATATTGATTATTTAGCTATTGACGAGTTATTAACGGAAATATATATCCCTATCGAAAATAAAAGTAAGATAATATGTTGGAATTACCCGAAGTTATCACCCTGAGCAAACAAGTGAACAACGCCTTGAGCGGTAAAACAATCACGCAGGTATTCAATGCCACCAAACCGCATAAGTTTACGTTCTATAACGGCAATCCGTCGGAGTATGGTAAACTGCTCGTAGGCAAAACCATCCTTTCATCCGAAGGATATGGCATGTTTGTCAATTTCAATTTTTCGGATAATGTGATCATGAATATAGGCGACGGAGTCAGTGTCCGTTATTACAATGCGGGAGATAAGATTCCTGCCAATTACCAGTTGTTGCTGACGTTTAATGATGATTCATTCCTTGTCTTCACGGTTGCAATGTATGGTTTTATCAATGTTTACCCTGATAGCTATATCGACAATAAGTACTATAAATTGAGTCGGGAAAGCATTTCGCCGTTGAGCGATAAATACACCGAAGCGGAATTTGAGAAACTCGTTGCCGAAGCAAAGAAGACCCTCTCTGCTAAAGCTCTATTAGCAACCAATCAGCGTATTCCCGGTGTAGGTAACGGCGTAACGCAGGATATTCTGTTCAATGCACGGATAAATCCCAAACAGAAAGTGCTACTTCTGTCGGATAATCAGAAAGACGTTCTTTTTAATGCTCTAAAAGAAACATTGGTGGATATGACGTTCGAGGGCGGACGCGATACGCAAACAGATCTTTATGGCAACGCCGGAGGTTACAAAACCATTCTTTCTGCCAAAACATGGAAGAATCCTTGTCTCCGTTGTGGCAGTACCATCATAAAAGAGGCTTATATGGGTGGTTCAGTATATTATTGCCCAACGTGTCAACAGATAAAAGAATAAATGTCCACATTCTGTTAGCTCCCTTTATGTACGATGCAAGGAATTAATATTCTGTATAACAGTTTATTAATTCCTTGTATCGCATTTTGTTAATATCGTGTCTACACGATATTCGTATCCTGCGAACACGATATGAATATCTTCTTTTCTTTATACTTTGTACGGACAAAAGGGGTGTTTTATAAAGCCCGCCCTTTGTAAACGTTTGACTGGGACAATGGAACCAGGACTCCGTTCAGCGTCAGGGTATTCGAATTGAAGTTCGGGCTGATTCTTGCCGATGCATTATTGCCGCCGTTGGTCAGTGTGATATACACTTGTGCGGATATTCCGATGCCTTGTACGCTGAAGCTGCAATTCACGTTTCCCTTTTTGTCGGTCGTGATTTTCATTTCCTTTCTGCTGCCGTCCACTGTGATGCCGCCTATTCCGTTGGGGCCTGCAAGGGCATTGTTGGCAGCTATTTGTACGGATGCGTGTTCCCCGTCCATCAGAACGAAGTTTGTTGTCGATGAAACAAATGCGCTCCGTCCTCTCTTGAACACCAGCTGGTCTGCTTCCAATACAAACTTGCCCTCTTTCAATGCCTGGACGGCAATGGCATAGTTCCTTTCATTTTCCGCTTTTTCGCGTGCTTTCTGGGCTTCGCGTTGGGCTTTACGCTCTGCTTGGCGTGTTTCGCTGCTACTCTGTGCATACATCAGGGTCGATGCACTTACCAACACCAGTGTGATTAATGTAATGATTCGTTTCATAATTGTTCTTTGTTATTTAGTTAAGACCTTCTGGTTAATTAACAAATGAAAAACCAAAAAGATGCAGCTTGAATCTTAAATAAGCGTAAGACTTAACACTTCTTTGGTTTTGTTGGAAGTTCGTATTAAATTTCTTCCAAGGCATAATACTGGTAATCCCGGAGAATGGTCTGAAGAAAGTTTTCCGGGTTACTGTCATGAGGAGTGATGGAGAGAAGTTCCTGCACTTTTTTCGCAAGGGAGGCAATGCGGCGTGTACGGTCTTTCTTACCCGATTGCAGGGTCCGGGTAATGACGTTGATTTGCTCCAATGACAAGTCGGAAGCTTGTGGATAGGTAGGTCGGTAGTCTTTGGTCAGGTAGTCGAACTCATCGAGGCTGACGTGTATCTTGCGGTAATTCTTTTCCTTGATTACCATGGTGCCGGCGGCAAGGTCTCCCATTCGCTGGCTGTTTTTGGTCAAAAGGACGACCAGAAGTCCCAGACCACCGGTCACCGGTCCGTCGATAGGGAAGAGAAGCCATCGGAGCAGGTACGAGCCTATGCCGGGCGTGGAGCCGTCTGCCTTTACGACACGAATGTTCATCAGCCGCTTGCCGAAACTTTGTCCCTGGTTGAACATTTCGCAGAGAAATGCATAAAGCAAGACTGGCAGGTAGACAATGGTAAAAAAGAAAAGCATCGTGAAATCAGAGGGTAGATGAATCCGTGAAAACAAGGCCAAAGTAGAAAATACATAGAATCCGAGCAGAATATAATCTATGGCCAGTGCAATGAGCCGCTCACCGATACTGGCAGGCGTTTGACTGATGCGGACAAATTGTCCGGTGATAATTGTAGATTCTGCCATTCCTGATAAAACATTTTTAGTATTTCATTGCAAATATATCATTATTCTCTTATTTTTGTTACCTATTTCAGACAAAACTTCTCTGAAATAGTCATGGGGTATGAAAGAAGTGACGTTTATCCGGCAGAACATCGAAAAATGGAAACGAGCAGAAACAATGGTGGAGCAGGCGGAAAGTCTGTCTCCCGATGAACTTGCCGACGCATATACGGAGCTTACGGCAGATCTGGCTTTTGCCCAAACGCATTTCCCCGCTTCCCGCATCACTATCTATCTGAACAATCTTGCCTCGGCATTGCACAACCGCATTTATAGAAACAAGCGCGAGAAATGGTCAAGAATTATCACCTACTGGACCCGTGAAGTGCCTTCGGCCATGCACGATGCACGCCGTGAGCTGGTGGCTTCCTTCATTATATTTGTGGTCAGCGCATTGATAGGAGTGGTATCCGCTGCCGGAGACCCCGATTTTGTGCGTTTGATTTTAGGAAACTCCTATGTGGATATGACTTTGAACAATATCACTAATGGTGAACCTATGGCTGTATATAACGGTTCCTCCGAGTTCCCCATGTTTCTGAGTATCACGCTGAACAATATCATGGTCTCCTTCAACTGCTTTGCCATGGGGTTGCTGACCAGTTTTGGCACCGGATACATGCTCCTTAACAATGGTATCATGATAGGGGCTTTCCAAACCTTCTTTTATCAGCACGACTTGCTTTGGGAGTCCTTCCTTGCCATTTGGCTGCACGGGACACTCGAAATCTGGGCGATTATTGTAGCCGGTGCCGCCGGTCTTGCCCTGGGCAACGGATGGCTCTTTCCCGGAACCTATTCAAGGCTGGAATCTTTCAAACGGGGAGCCAAAAAAGGACTGAAAATAGTGGTGGGTACGGTACCCGTATTCATTATGGCAGGATTTATAGAAGGATTCGTTACCCGCCATACCGAACTTCCGGATGCTTTGAGGTTCGGCTTTATTCTACTCTCTTTGTCGTTTATCTTTTTTTATTATATTTATTTACCTAACAGAAAGAAGCATGGAAGCACAGAAACCTAAAATCGCACTGTATGTACAACGTTCTTTTGGAGAGAAACTAACTGCTACCTTTGATTTTATCAAAGAGAATTGGAAGCCGTTGATGAAATTCACCACATATCTGATGTTGCCGCTTTGTCTGCTTCAGGGACTGAGCTTGAACGGGCTGATGAGCGGTACAATGGCTCTGGGTGATATGACCGGAGGCTCGTTCGACTCTTCTCTTGTCGGAGCGTCCATCATGGCACTGGTGACTTATTACAGTCTGTATGCCGTTCTCTATCTGCTAGGAACTGTCATGCTGACCTCTTTGGTCTACGCATTGGTCCGTACTTACAATGAACGGGAAAAACGCTTGGAGGGAGTGACGTTAGGGATGCTGAAGCCCTTGTTGTTCCGTAATGTCAGAAGGGTATTTCTGATAATGATTGTCGGTGTGCTTTTGGTGCTGTTTGTAGGGCTTATTGTTGGTTTTATAGCCACCGTCATTCCGTTCATGGCGATTGCGTTCTTGTTCGTTCTGCTCGTTGTGGTGGTGTCTGTGCCACTTGCTATTTGGGCTCCAGTCTATCTGTTCGAAGATATCTATATCATAGATGCCTTGAAGAAGGCCTACCGACTGGGTTTCGCTACCTGGGGAGGTATCGTACTGATTTCCATTGTTATGGGATTCATCGCCGCCATCTTGCAGGGAGTGACGATGATTCCATGGTATATCGGGACTATTGTGAAATATATCTTTGCAATGACTGATGCAGGTGGCGGTGCCACTGTATCGGCAGCCTATAGCTTTGTGCTTTATCTGCTGGCGGTGGTCCAGGCATTCGGCGTTTATATGTCCATGATTTTCTCATTGCTGGGACTGGCTTATCAATACGGTCATGCTTCGGAAAAGATAGATTATGTGATGGTGGAGAGTGATATTGACAATTTTGATAAACTCTGATAACGGACTATGAATATGGCTCCGGCTGATACACTGGTTTGTGATACTGCACAGGTTGCCGCTTGGCTGTCTGACCCGGCGTTTGCTTACAGTCGTGAGTTGATAGCTCCCGAAATTAATGTACTTGAGTGGTTCAGCAGATGGTTCGGCAAGCTGCTGGACAAGATATTCGGGAATACGTTGGTGGCAGAATATTCGGAAGTCGTATTGATATGCATTGCCGTTCTTATCCTGGTATTGGTCATTTGGTTTGTGTACAAGAAGCGTCCGGAACTGTTCATGCGTTCGCGCAAGAGTACCCTGCCCTATACAGTGGGGGAGGATACCATCTATGGAGTGGATTTTGCGGAAAGAATTGCCGATGCGCTTGCCCGGACGGATTATCGGGAGGCGGTGCGTTTGCTCTATCTGCAGACGCTGAAACAGCTCAGCGATGGAAAACGTATAGACTGGCAGTTATATAAAACGCCTACACAATATATCTATGAAGTCCGTCTGCCAGCTTTCCGCCAAATGACCAACCATTTTCTACGAGTACGTTACGGAAATTTTGAAGCGACCGAAACTTTGTTCCATGCGATGCGGGATTTGCAGAAAGAAGTGGAGAAAGGAGGGGCGGCATGAAGGGGAACCATTGGTTTATAGCCGGTATCATTGTTTTTCTGGTGTTGATGTTTGCGATAGAGTGCCGTCTGCCAAAGAAGTTTGTCTGGAACCCTACGTTCAGCCATTATGACAAGCAACCGTTCGGCTGTGCCGTGTTCGATAGCCTGCTGTCTTCATCGTTGCCGAAGGGATATTCGTTGTCGAGAAAGACTTTTTATGAACTGGAGCAGGAAGATACGACGCTCCGCCGCGGAATACTGGTTGTTACCGATAACCTGCATTTGACGGATGTAGATGTGGAGGCGATGTTGAAGATGGCGGGACGGGGAGACCGGATTATGCTGGCGGGGAGCTCTTTCAGCCGTATTTTGAAAGATACGCTGGGATTTGAGTGCAGCTATTCCTATTTCAGTCCGTCGGCTTTGAAAAAATATGCCACTGCATTGCTTTCGAAAGACAGTTTGTGCTGGGTGGGGGATTCGGCGGTTTATCCGCAGCAGACTTTCTGTTTCTATCCCCAACTTTGTCAGTCTTATTTCTTTGCAGATTCCATTTCTAGTAAAGTGTTGGCGGAAAAAACTGTTACCGGAGAAGCTGCTCATCCGGTTGCCATGTCGGTTTCTTGGGGAAAAGGGGAAGTTATACTGGCTTCCACTCCCCTGCTTTTTACGAACTATGGTGTGCTGGATGGGAAGAATGCGGCTTATCTTTTTCGTATATTGTCCCAGATGGGTGGATTTCCCATTGTCCGTACCGAAGGCTATATGAAAGAAACAGCCCAGGTACAGATGTCTCCTTTTCGCTATTTCCTTTCGCAGCCGCCGCTTCGCTGGGCATTGTACTTGAGTATGGTTTCCATCCTGCTCTTTATGATATTTACAGCCCGCAGGAAGCAGCGCGCCATTCCGGTTATCCGCGAACCGGAAAATAAGTCTTTGGAGTTTGCAGAGTTGATAGGTACTCTTTATTATCAGAAGAAGGACCATGCTGACTTAGTCCGCAAGAAATATCTCTATTTTGCGGAGGAACTGAGGAGGGAAATACAAGTGGATGTGGAGGAAGTGGCAGAGGATGAGCGCTCTTTCGGCAGGATTGCCCGGAAGACGGGTATGGAAGCGGGGGAAATAGCCGCGTTCATCCGCGAGGTGAGGCCGGTGGTGTACGGAGGGCGCAGTATCTCTGAGGAAGAGATGAAACGGCTTATTGATAGAATGAATGAAATAATCAATCATATATAAAGAAGATATTTATGGAAGAGAACACAGAAAAACGGGTGGACTTGACTCTCTTTTCCGAGAAGATACAAGCGTTGAAGGACCGGATTGCTACGGTCATAGTGGGGCAGGAGCAGACGGTGGACCTGGTGCTGACGGTTGTCCTGGCAAACGGTCATGTGTTGCTGGAGGGAGTGCCGGGGGTGGCAAAGACACTGCTTGCCCGTCTGGTGGCACGCTTGATTAAGGCGGACTTCAGCCGCATTCAGTTTACTCCGGACTTGATGCCGAGTGACGTGTTGGGTACTACGGTCTTCAACATGAAAACCAATGACTTTGACTTTCATCAAGGACCGGTGTTTGCCGACCTCGTGCTGGTGGACGAGATAAACCGCGCTCCCGCCAAGACGCAGGCAGCCTTGTTCGAGGTTATGGAAGAACGGCAGGTCAGCATTGACGGTACCACGCATCAGATGGGAGAACTCTATACGATTCTGGCAACCCAGAATCCGGTGGAGCAGGAGGGGACTTATAAGTTGCCTGAAGCGCAACTGGACCGCTTCCTGATGAAAATAACCATGGGATATCCCTCATTGGAGGAGGAGGTGGACATCCTGGAGCGCCACCACGCCAATGCTTCGTTGGTGAAGTTGGAGAGCCTGGCGCCCGTGCTCACAAAAGAAGAACTGCTTTCGTTGCGCAGGCTGATGGAACACGTGTTTGTAGACCGCACGCTGCTTCAGTACATCGCGTTGATTGTACAGCAGACGCGTACCAGCAAGGCTGTATATTTAGGAGCTTCTCCGCGTGCGTCCGTGGCAATGATGCAGGCCTCCAAGGCATATGCACTGTTGCAGGGACGTGACTTTGTGACACCGGAGGATATTAAGTTCGTTGCTCCGTATGTGCTTCAGCATCGCTTGATATTGACAGCGGAAGCCGAGATGGAAGGCTATTCGCCGGTAAAGGTGACGCAACGTCTGATTGATAAGGTGGAAGTGCCGAAATGAGATTAGGCCGCCGATTCTATATTGCTCTTGTTCTGATAGTCCTGCTGATGGGTATCGGGTACGTCTTTGCTCCATTCTTTGCAATCGGGCAGTGGGCGCTTTTTGTTTTGGCGGTGTCGGCGCTGGTGGATGGGGTGATGCTCTATCGCATTCGCGGCATCCGGGCATTCCGCCAGTGTGCTACCCGCTTCTCCAACGGAGATGAGAACACCGTGAACATACGTGTGGAGAGCAGTTATCCGCATCCGGTGGCTGTGGAAGTGGTGGATGAGATTCCTTTTGCATTCCAGTTGCGGAATATTGATTTCCGGATGAGGCTCCAGGCGAATGAGGGCAGGACGATTACGTATCATCTGCGTCCCACGCGGCGGGGGATTTACTCTTTCGGACGGATTCGGGTGTTTGTGGCAGGCAGAATGGGATTGCTTTCCCGCAGATATACTTGCGATGCTCCGCTGGATGTCAAGGTATATCCGTCCTATCTGATGCTCCATCGGTATGAGTTGCTTGCTATCAGCGACAACTTGACGGAATTGGGCATCAAACGTATCCGCAGGGTGGGGCATCATACGGAGTTCGAACAGATAAAGGAGTATGTGAAAGGCGACGATTACCGCACGATAAACTGGAAAGCAAGCGCCCGGAGGCACGAACTTATGGTAAATGTCTATCAAGACGAGCGTTCCCAGCAAATCTATAACGTGATAGACAAGGGGCGGATTATGCAGCAGGCATTTCGCGGGATGACCTTGCTGGACTATGCTATTAATGCCTCCCTGGTTCTTTCGTACGTTGTCATGCGGAAGGAGGATAAAGCCGGACTGGTAACGTTTAATGAGCACTTTGATACATTTATCCCCGCCTCCCGACAGCCCGGACAAATGCAGGCGTTATTGGAGAACCTTTACAGCCAGCAGACTACTTTTGGGGAGACCGACTTTTCCTCATTGTGCGTACATTTGAACAAGCGCGTCAACAAACGCAGTCTTTTGGTGCTGTATACCAATATTTCCGGCATCGGCAGCTTGAATCGCCAGTTGGCTTATTTGCAGCAGTTGAACCGCCAGCACCGGTTGCTGGTCATCTTCTTCGAAGATGCCGCTCTGAAAGAGTACGTCGCCACTCCTGCGAGGGATACGGAAGGGTATTACCGCCATGTCATTGCCGAGAAATTTGTATTCGAGAAACGGCTGATAGTCTCCACCTTGAAGCAGCACGGCATCAGTTCTGTGCTGACTACACCGGAAAATCTTTCTGTGGACGTGATAAACAAGTATCTGGAGATGAAGTCACGTAGCCAGATATAAAAACAGTAACTAAGGTTATATAATCCGTAATAAGGGTAGTGAAGATGTCTGGATTTTCCTCTAATTTTGTAATTGGTATATTGTGAAGGTGTGGAAAACATATCCTTAAGATTTTATATATCTGAAGTTACAATAATGAGAATGACTTTATAGGTGATGAAAGACAATACATTGGACATAAAGACCGTATGTGAATGTAACCGGTGCCTGGGATGTAAAACGTTGCATCCTCAGGTAAGCATTATTAATCTGGAAAATCCTAGTGTGTATCAGGATGCTGTGAAGTTTGAATTCTATGCCATCCTACTGATTGAGGACTGTGAAGGGGATTGTGACTGCTGCGGACGGAAATATTATGATTATTCCAATGCTACGATGGTATTTCTTACTCCCGGCGAGATATTCCGGATGAACAAGAACAATACGCTTCCGGACAAAGGTTGGCTGCTGGCATTTCATCCCGATTTATTGCTTTGTACTACGTTAAAGAATCATATCGACAACTATACTTTCTTTTTCTACCGCAAGGAGGAGGCGTTGCATCTGTCACAGCGCGAAACGGCCAAAGTGACGTGTTGCCTTGAGAATATTGATGATGAACTTCATCATTCCATTGATACGCATAGCAATACCATCCTGTCCCGTCACATCGAATTGCTGCTGGATTATTGCTCACGTTACTATGAGCGGCAATTCATCACCCGTGAGAATAAGAACAAGATGATTCTGGGGAAAATGGAAGGGATATTGGACGAGTATATCACTTCCGGAAAGTTGCAGGAGGGGAAGCTGCCCACTTCCGGATGCTGTGCCGAAAAACTGAATCTTTCGACGGCTTACTTTGATGATTTGCTGAGGTTTGAGACGGGTAAGACATTGGCTGAATACTTCCAGTTCAAATGCTTGTACACGGCCAAGAAAATGTTATCGGAAGGCGGTAATACACCTGCTGCCGTAGCGCGTCGGCTGGGCTATCCGAGTGTGCAATATTTCAGTCTGGTGTTTAAGAAAGCAACGGGAGTTGCACCGAATGAATATAGATATTCACAAAATTGAGATGATGCAGATAGAATGAATTTATTAGACCAAAATATTTTATAATGGAGACCAAAGCTATATTTTTAGATGTAGACGGAACATTGGTGAGTTTCGACACTCACCGCGTTCCGCAGTCGGCTATCGAAGCGTTGCAGCAAGTTCATGAATCCGGTATAAAAATCATAATAGCAACTGGGAGGGCGTTTACCGATCTTCACGAGCTTGAAGAGATTCCATACGATGCAGTGATAGCTTTGAATGGGTCCGATTGTGTACTGAGAGATGGCACTCCTATATCTCGTAAACAGATTCCCGAAAAGGATTTTCAGATGGTACTGGTATTGGCTCAACATTATGGGTTTGCTCTGGCTATCGAAACAAATAAAGGTATTTTTGTCAACGAACTCAATCCGACCGTCATCGAATTGGCCAGGTTGGTCAATCACCCTACACCGCCAGTGGCAGACATTGAAAAGGAGTTTATGGGAGGCGAATGTTGTCAGTTATGTATATATTGTGATGAAGAAATGGAAAAAGAAGTTATGGCACAACTTTCCGGACTTTCTGTTTCCAGATGGAACCCTTTCTTTGCGGATGTCAATGTGGCGGGAGTAAACAAGGCTATGGGTATCAATGAATTTGCTTCCTATTATGGATTTGATGTTTCAGGAACCATCGCTTTTGGTGATGGTGGGAATGATATTTCCATGATTCGTGCAGCCGGGATGGGAATAGCTATGGGAGGAGCTTCCGAGGCTGTGAAAAGCGTTGCCGATTATATAACGGAGACAGTGGATGAGCATGGTATCCGGAACGCTCTGGTTCGTTTCGGTATTCTGGAATAAAAATCGGCTATCAAAACTGATGAAAACTATAGTCTGTAAATATTATGCTTTTAGAAAAATTACTTAAAGGAGCTAATTTTAGCATCAATATTTTTAATTTGGAGGAATCTAAGTTGTTTGACCAATATTTTGAGCGGATATTGATTAGTAAAGATACATTATTGATTAAGGAAGGAGAAATAGAAAGATATAGTTATTTCGTTTTTGATGGGATGTTGCGTTTTTGGCTTTTGAATCATAAAGGGGAAAAGCAAATTTTTTGGTTTTGTAAAGAAGGTACGTTTTCAATGTCGAACATATCTTTTACCTTACAAACAAGATTTACATTTAATGTATAGACAATTATAGATAGCGTTATTTACCGAATAGACAAGAGGCGAGTAGATGAACTGTATACAGCTATTCCTAAGGTGAAAACTGTATTTGAAGATTTGATATACTACTGAATAAACTCTTGAAAAGAAATATCGACTTGATTAAATATTCTCCTGAATAGTATTATCTACAGATGATTGAAGAATATGGTATTACATTAAACTATATACCACTCAAAGATATAGCTTCTTGTTTGGGTATCACGCCGCAAGCACTAAGCAAAATCCGTAAACGTATTTTTTAACTTGGGTTCAGTGCATTATGTATAAGTTCCGAACTTTGCGGTTTTAAATAGCAATTACAATTATGATTAGAAAAATTAAAGTTACGGATTATCCACGTTTGATAGAAATTTGGGAAAGTGCAGTTTTGAGTACACATTATTTTCTTAAAGAGGAAGATTTTTTATACTATAAGGAACAGCTTCCGGTATATTTTCAGTATGTCACTCTATTCGGATTTGAACAAGAGGAAATCTTAATCGGATTTATGGGAATTGCAGAAGGAAATCTTGAAATTTATTCTTACGATGTAAAAATCAGAGAGAACTGAAACCCGAAAATTACTTATGTACTGGATATTTTGGGTCCCCATTTTTGTCAGAGCGGAGAAAAAGAAAAAGTTCTGAAATTCTTGAATTTCAGAACTTTGCTTTAATTTACTATTTTTTTCGCGGTGCGTACGGAAGATGAACCTTAACTCTATTCATCACGTACTCAATATCTTAGCAAACCCTTTATTCTTTCTCCCACTAATAACCCCACGTGTGCAATTCTTTAGATTGCTTGGTGTTGCGGTGGTTGTTTGAGTTGCGGCAAAGATACTAAATATTACTCGCATATCAAACTAATCATTTTCTATTTCTCTATAATTAAGTGAATATGAAGCCGTATTATTATTAACATACATTTCATATTCCTTAATACCTTTACTTCTTGCTATTAAACTCAATTTCTTTTTCTGTTCAAGAGGTAAATATGTACCATAATAGATTGCTGTGGGCTTCTTAACAGTTAACTCTATATGATTTTCTTGTACCCGATTTTCACAACAACACATAAATCTCCACTCCTTTTCGTAAACGTATGTCTCTTTATCTTTATATAAAAAGGCTTTTATCCAAAACAAAGTATCGGGAAATGGAATATTATTTTGAGATTTAGTTTGTTGTGACATATCCAGTGTAGAATAATAATGTACTATTTCTGTTGCATCATACCTACAATCAGAATAAATTATAGGAAACAAATATGGATGAACCCTGTCTAAACAATCTCTCTTATCACATTTAGCACAAAGACTAAATACATATTCCGAAAAATCATATTCTACAGCAAATCCTTTATAACCATCTGCATATCTATCCCACATAATTTTAGAACATACATCCTCTGTAAAACAAGCTATTTTAGTCATGGGATTTTCTTTTATTAATTTTTCAGTAAGGACAACACTTCTTTTTACAAACTCTTTAATAGGTGTAATGTCCCATGTTGAAATAGCTTTTACTCCGTCAACAATATTATCTGTTGACATTGATAAAATATTTTCCAATACCGATTGACATATTTCATCATTGAAGATTGAACTAAATAATGGTGGAACCTCTTTTTTTTTATGACAATATTCAATAAATTTTAATAGAGAAGCAGGACTCAACGCATTTTTAATCAAGGATTCAATTTTTGTTGTATCTACATATATTAAAGAATCATACATATCATAAAACATGTCTGGCCTAACCAAAGATATAGTATTGTTTTTTAGAGAATCAACACTATAATCATTATATGCCCTAAATCTATAGAGTTTTGAAGGAACATTAGCCATTGTATAACTAATAATATTGTTCCAATCCCTACTACGTTCTTCATCTTTTATATCGCTTGGGAAAATAGTTTTCTCTAACAGTAATTTGAATTCTTCTTTAAATTTCTGATTATTCATTTCTATAAAACTTGAATATCTATAAGCTCCATTTTGTATGTAAGAAATTTCCTATTATGCTTTTGCAATTACTATTACGTTAAATCATAATTATCTGTAATACATATTATTACATGATATATTAAAAAGAAGGGGGTAACGGTTTAATAACGTGCTATCTACCTTTATTTACTTGATATTGCAGAATTTCAAAAATCTCACTACAAAAATAGTTATTTTCTTTTAATTATGAAATATAATTTATTGTATCTTTAGACTTTCTCGTAATTTTGTCATAGCAAATTATAAACTATGTCCGAAAGTATTCCACAGTTCTATAAAAGAATCCAACGTTGTGACCCTCAACTGGGTACAACCTACTCTAAGGAGAAACCATATTTCAATGTTCTCTCCCGACAATGTAATTTTGGGACAGTACAATTCAGTTATAGAGATTTTTACAAAGTCACTTTGATTAGTGGTGTGGGAAAACTATATTATGCAGATAAATGGATTTTAGTAAATCGTCCTGCAATGTTATTTTCTAATCCTTTAGTCCCTTATGCTTGGGAATCAATCAGTGAAGAACAGAGAGGAATGTTTTGTATATTTAATGAGCAATTTGTACAGTCAGAAGAAAAAAATAGTTCTTTGGCTAATAGTCCATTGTTCAAAGTAACGGGAGATAAAGTTTTCTTCTTGGATGATACACAAATTACCAAAGTTTTGGATATATATACCAAAATGCAGGAAGAAAACCAGTCAGACTATGCAAACAAATATGATGTTTTACGTTGTTATCTTCATTTGTTGGTACATACAGCTTTAAAAATGCAGGAGTTAAATAAATATGAATCACATCCAAATGCTTCGCAACGTATTACCGAATTATTCATAGAATTATTGGATAGACAATTTCCTGTTGATTATCCACATTCAGTATTAAGTTTGCGTACTCCTGCCGATTATGCAAACCGTTTGTCTGTACACGTTAATCATTTAAATAAAGTGGTAAAAGATACTACTGGAAAAACTACTTCTACAATGATTGCGGAAAGAATAATTAAAGAATGTACCCAGTATTTATTACATAGTAATCTTTCTATTTCAGAAATTGCTTATAGCTTGGGATTTGAAAACATAGCCTATTTCAGTAAATTCTATCGTAAGCATACAGGAAAAACGCCAAGCGAAATTAGAGAGCAATAATTATTTGATTTGTGCAAATGATGCTTTGAATAGTGTTAATCAGCCATATTTGCATTACCTAATTTTGTACCGACTAAAAAATATAAATAATGAAGTACAGAAAATTAGGCAAAACAGAAGTAAACCTATCCGCTATCGGATTGGGTTGTATGGGAATGAGTGCTGCTTATGGAGTAGCCGATGAAAAAGAAAGCATTAAGACATTGCATCGTGCTTTAGAACTTGGCATTAATTTTTGGGATACTGCGGATGTGTATGGAAATGGTGCTAATGAAGAATTACTATCCAAAGTATTAGCAGAAAAAAGAAATCAGATTTTCATTGCAACAAAATTTGGTTTTCGCTTACGCAATAGTCAAGGTAGCGTGTTCGCTGGTGGTGAAAGTTATGTGGATGCTTCTCCAAGATATGTAAAACAAGCTGTAGAGAACAGTCTGAAAAGATTAAATATCGAAACTATAGACTTGTATTATGCGCATCGGATTGACCCCACAATACCAATCGAAGAAACAGTTGAAGCTATGGCAGAGTTAGTTAAAGAGGGTAAAGTGCGCTATTTGGGACTAAGCGAATGTTCTCCCGAATCACTAAAAAGAGCTTGTGATGTTCATCCTATATCTGCGGTTGAGAGTGAATATTCTTTATTAACACATGATGTCGAAAAAGAGATTCTGCCATTGACAAAAGAATTAGGTGTAACTTTAGTTCCATTTTCACCGTTAGGCAGAGGTTTAGTAACAAATACTATTAACGTAAATGCATTGGAAGAACATGATTTCCGCAAGCATTTGCCACGTTATAACGGTAAATATTGGGAAAATAACCAAAAACTGACTATTGAAATTGCAGAAATAGCAGAAAGCAAAGGAATAACCCCAGCCCAACTTGCTTTAGCTTGGATATTGGCACAAAGTGAAAATATAATTCCTATTCCGGGAACTAAACGGATTAAGTATTTAGAAGAAAATGCAAAAGCGGTAGATGTAAATCTATCAATGGAAGATGTCTCTAATATTCAACTGCTTTTAAAAAAATATCCTAATATTGGTAACAGATATAATGAATATGATTTTCAGTTTGTAAATAAATAACTTATTAAAAAAGCAAGTTCTACCATGTTGGTAGGACTTCTTTCTATAATTCCCATAATGAATAATTTATTGGAACAGAGATTCTTCCGATTATTATCGGAATACTCACAGCGTAAAGTTTCTGCATCCGAATTTACAGAAGCTATTGAAGAACTGGCTACACATTTAGCTGATTTTAGTTTAAACGAACAGGATTATTGCGTTTTACTTCGTTATTTCTCCTTTGGTTTACATCGACTTAAATCGTATCGTGTGCGGTTTGAGCAAGAAAAAAATACCCTATTTGCATTTGATTGATGAAGCAATAGAACTAATCAAAACAGAAGTACGCATAGTGAATCTGCGTATCAAATACCCCGAACAATTCGAGCAACACGCAAATAAACTATCCCTTTCTCCTCTCCATTTAGCAGACAAAACAAGCCTTATCAACATCATGGAAATAGTCAGCGGCTTATTCCTGTCAAAACGTATAATATATCAAAATGAAAAACCTGTTCACCTGACGGACTTAGGAAAAGCCTTTGAATGGCTCTTTAACATTAAATTAGGTGATTATCATCAAAAGTACATGGATGTCATCAAGCGAAAGCCAGATAACAATAACGGTTAAAATTATGAGCAATAGTGAATCTCAAAATAGAAAAGGTAAAGGAGGAAGAAAGCCTAAGTTTGATTATACAAGCGAGGAATTTCTTTCTCTCGTGGAATCGTATGCCAAAAAGGGATTCACTGACAAGGAAATTGCTTATGCCATAGGGATTTTACCACAAACTTTCTGCGAAAAGAAAAGTGAGTACACCGAAATATCCGAAGTCTTAGCGCGTGGGCGCGCGACAATCAATGCTACTGTAAGGGCTAAATTCCTTGCAATAGCTCTCGGTGGCATAAAAACCAAAAGCACCGTGGTAAGAAAGCTCCGTGATTCAGAGGGAAATTTGACAGGTGAGGATGAATTACAAGTCAGCGAAAGCGAGTTGGCTCCAAACTTGCAAGCAATGTCCGTTTGGCTGTATCACCACGATGAGGATTGGAGAAAGGTTGAACGCAAGCAGGATGAAGATGCTGATATTCCAACAGACATAGAGCACGGCATCAACATTGATTCTTGGATTAAAGACAAGCTGAAATGATAGTACCTCAAGAAATTTACCATCCATTATACGAGGATAATGAAAAATTTATAATTCTTATCACTGGTGGGCGTGGTAGCGGAAAGTCTTTCAATGCTTCTACCTTTATTGAACGGTTGACTTTTGAAATGACTCCCGTAGAGAAGATAGTTCATCAGATTCTCTATACCCGTTACACTATGGTTTCTGCCGGTATGTCTATCATTCCCGAAATGATGGAGAAGATAGATTTGGACGGTACCACGAAATATTTCAAGACCACAAAGACGGATATAGTCAATAAGATGACTAAGAGCCGTATCATGTTCCGGGGTATCAAGACTTCTTCCGGGAACCAGACAGCAAAACTGAAATCCATTCAAGGCATTACGACTTTCGTCTGCGATGAAGCGGAAGAGTGGACAAGCGAAGATGAGTTCGATAAAATAATGCTCTCCATTCGCAAGAAGGGTATTCAGAACCGGATTATTATCATAATGAATCCATGCGATTCCAATCACTTCATCTACAAGAAATACATTGAGAAAACTCACAAGCTGGTAGAGATTGACGGTGTGCAGGTTCAGATTTCCACTCATCCGAATGTACTTCATATCCATACCACGTATTTTGATAACTTGGAGAATCTTTCCCCGGAGTTTCTGAAAGAGGTGGAGGATATGAAGGTAAATAATCCCGAAAAATATGCTCATGTGGTTATCGGCCGCTGGGCTGATGTTGCTGAAGGTGCAGTGTTCAAGAAGTGGGGCATCGTGAAAGAGTTCCCTGCTTATGCTAAGAAAGTTGCTCTTGCTTCCGACTGGGGTTATACCAACGACCCGTCAACAGGTATTCGTTGTGGCATCGTAGATAACCGATTGTATGTTGATGAGTTATTCTATGAAACTGGAATGCTCACAAATGCCATTGCCGAAAAATTGAAGCCGTGGGGGCTGAAAGTCTACGGAGATAGTGCCGACCCTCGTTTGATTCAAGAGATAAAGAACCGAGGTGTAAATATCTACCCAGTAGATAAGTTCCCCGGTTCAATCAAAGCCGGCATTGATAAAATACATGAGATGGAACTATTCGTTACTGAACGTTCATACCATATCATTGAGGAACTCCGTAAATATGTTTGGGATAAAGACAAGGACGGTCATTATATCAATGAACCGGTAGACGCATGGAATCACTGTATAGACCCTATTAGATATTATATCTTGGGACATATTTTGGGACGCATTTTGAAGCCGAAAGATTTAACAGGAATATTCACACACTAAAAATATAGATTATGCCATTAACGCTTGAAGAAATATTGGCATTGCCAGACATCGGGCAGAAGATAAACTACCTGAAGAAAGGTAGAAAAACTGAACTTCCAGACCGTTGTAAACTTTGGGACGACTGGAATCCCGAACGCCATGAAATCATGGTTGACAAAGAGAAGTACCCGGATAGAAAGGTTCTTGAAAAGGAAGCGGAAAAAGTTTTTGATGAAAAGACTGGTAAGACCTATGAAATCGAAGCAAAGTATAAGACTGAACCAGTGAACCGTATCTCCATTCCATTGGAACAGGATATAGTGAACATTCAAACTGCTTTCACAGTCGGCACAGAACCGTCTATGGATTGCACTCCAACTGATGATGATGAAAAGAAGCTGCTGGATGCGGTAAAGGCTGTATTCAAGTCTAATAAAATCAAATATCAGAACAAGAAGGTTGTCCGTGCCTGGCTCTCCGAACAAGAAGCGGCAGAATATTGGTATGTTACCGATGATGATTCGTTTTGGGCGAAGTTCTGGAAAAAAGTAAAGACTACATTCGGAGGCAAGGTAAAACCTACCAAGAAGCTGAAAAGCGTATTATGGTCTCCGTTCCGTGGGGATAAGCTTTATCCGTTCTTCAATGATGAAGGTAAGATGATTGCTTTCTCACGTGAGTACAAGAAGAAGCTCATGGATGATTCGGAGATAACTTGCTTTATGACTATCACTGATAAGATGGTCTATCAGTGGGATTTATCTAAAGGGTATGAAGAAAGAACGCCTTTTACTCATGGATTCCCCAAATTACCGGTTCTCTATGCCTACCGTCCTGAACCTTATTGCAAAAAGATAAAGACTTTTCGGGTTCGGTTGGAGAAATTATTATCCAATTATGCAGATTGCATCGATTATCATTTCTTCCCTTTATTGAAACTTATCGGTGACGTGGAGGGTTTCATGGGTAAGGTTAAGGACAGAATGGTCAAACTTACAGGTGAAGGTGCGGATGCTCAATATCTGACGTGGAATCAGGTGCCAGATACGGTACGTTTTGAAGCAGAAACACTCACTAATATGGCTTATGATATGTCAAACACTCCAAGAATATCATTTGAAACGTTGAAGGGGGTAGGCAAAGCATCAGGAACCGCTTTCCGCTTTATGTTCATGGGTGCACATATGGCGGTAGAAAATCACGGTGAGGTTATCGGTGAGTTCTTGCAGCGGAGAGTAAATTTCATTGTTTCCGCTTTAGGCTCTATCAATCCAACCGAGTTTAGCAAGGCATCGCAGACCATTGACATAGAAACAGAACTGGTTCCATATATGATTGATGATTTGAATGATAAGGTGACTACTGCCGTTTCCGCTGTCAGTGGTGGCATTTGGTCCACACGTGAAGGTATCATGTTTGCCGGGAATGCTGATAGGGTAGAAGAGGAGCTTGCAGAAATCAAGGAGGAGCAAGCGGCAAAGAATGAGCAAATCGGAAATAAGGGACAGAAAAATGCCTCTTAGTCAGAAAAATTATAGGGATTATAATTTTAGTACAAGAAAAATAGAATATTTTGCGGCAACATCAAAGAATTGCCGCTAATTTTTTGCTTGAATAGTTGTAGGTAATTAAATAATTACCTATATTTGTAGGGTAATCAATAGAGAAAGGTATGCCAACGATATTTATTTTATTTGGTTTTCGTTTTATGTTTTACGCTAATGACCATGAGCCTATACATGTTCATGTAATCAAAGGGGATGTAAGTGCTAAATTCACTTTATTTCCAGTTACATTAATCAAAAATAATGGCTTGAAGTCATCTGAACTGAAACTTGTAGAATCAGTTATAGAAGAAAATCAAGAAGTAATAGCAGAGCATTGGAATAAATTTTTTAATAAATCAAAATAAGTGGTTATGGAAAATATCATAGTTGAAAAGGTATGGTTGACTGATACGGAGGTATGGATACGTACCACTGACGGGAAGGAGGCATGTGAGAAGTTTTCAGATTTCCAAAGGCTGAAATGGGCTACTCCTGCGCAGCGCGCAAATTTCACAACGAGCCATGACGGAATACATTGGAGAGAGCTTGATGAAGATTTGAGTTTTGAGGGATTCTTTCGGGAAAGGAAATCTAATCCTCTTTATGATTTATTTATAGCTCATCCTGAATTGAATGCTGCTGCCATAGCACGACGTTTAGGTATTTCTCAGAGTTTGTTTGCTCAATATGTAAGCGGAACAAAGAAGCCGTCTAAGAAACGTTTTGAAGATATTATAGAAACAATACGTTCAGTAGGGCGTGAATTAATGGCTGTACCGGCATAAGTTACAATACTTTATTTAGGCGTGATTCCATTCGGTTTCACGCCTTTTTTATACCATTTTACGACAATCGTTTCATTGTCGTGTATCACCTATCTGATAATTTTTCACATAGCTTATTAATGCCGAAATTTACCGTAGAAATTTATAAATCAAATTCATACGGTATGACAATCTTAGAACAAATCTTGGCAGGGCTGCAACAGAAGTTTACTGGGGTGGACACAGCATGTGATAAAACGGGTTTTGGGGAATTGGTATCTGTCATGGATGAGTATATAGAATAATTAAAATAGAAAGTATGAAAATCAACTTTAAGAAAATCGAGGCCCAGACCTCATTCGAAGGCGCCAAGCAGACCTTCGACGTAGCCGAAACGGTCGGCAATGAAATGATGTACAACGGAAGTATCCTTCTGGATATAGGCTTTGAAGACCTGGCACGGGAAATCTACTACTCGAAAGATGCGGTGGAAATCCCGGAACAGTATTGCAAGGCTCTTGAACTTGTGGTGAAGAACTCGCGGCTCATAGCTGCCGTGAAACGTGCGGTAATTAACCAACTGAACGTCATCCAGCCATCTTAAATCAATTCTGAAAATTATGGTATTGGAATCAAATCAGTTCAACCAGCTTGTAGAGGAGGTGAAGAAAGCCCTTCTTGTCGGCTCCCAAGGTGTGGGCGATGTGGAGATAGTCAATTCTCTGGATGACATTGTGAGCCTGCCTGCACTTCGCCTTTCCGGTATGGAGGAGTCGGTCGTCGAAGCTCCCCTAGAGCTGTTGTCCGCTCCCGCCAGGGAAGCTGCCGAAGAGCTACGTAAGGCCGAGGAGGGACGTGTCTCTGCGGAAAACCTGCGTAAGGATGCGGAATCAAAGCGTGCCTCTGCTGAAAGTGCTCGCATATCGGCTGAATCCACGCGTATCAATTCGGAGAAAGACCGTGTGGCGGCTGAAGGTACTCGGAAGACAGCCGAGACAGAGCGGGGCAGGGCTGAAACTATAAGGCAGACTTCCGAAACTACCCGTATCACAGCAGAATCCGGACGTGCAGATGCAGAATCCGAGCGTGTCAGTGCCGAGGACGGACGTAAAGCTGCCGAGACTACCCGGGGTACTGCCGAGTCCGGACGCCAGGAAGCCGAAGCGAGCCGTGCCAACGCCGAAAAAGACCGTGTTACAGCAGAAAGTTCCCGTGTGACGGCTGAAAACAAGCGTGTTACTTCCGAGACTGTCCGCATTACAGCTGAGGATGCGCGTAAAAGTGCAGAGACAAGCCGCCAGATAGCCGAGACAGGACGCGTAAATGCTGAAAGCGACCGTGCCACTGCGGAAACTGCCCGTGTTACTGAATTTGCTACCCTCAAGAAAAATACGGAAACGGCCACTGCGAGTGCTACTGATACGGCAGAACATCCTACCTATATCGGTGCAGACCATTATGTATACCAATGGGATAAGGGCACTAAAAAGTACGTTAAGACGGATATCTATGTGAAAGGCAAGCCGGGAGATACATTCACCCTTCTTGGACGTTACGATACGCTTGATGCCTTAAAGACTGCTGTACCTGACGGGTCAAACATCACTGGTTTCTATTCCGTTGGAACTGCATTGCCTTATACATATTATGCCTGGTATAACGGTGATTGGCAAAGTCAAGGACAATTGCAAGGTCCAAAGGGCGATAAAGGCGAGAAGGGGGATACGGGAGCGCAAGGTCCTCAAGGCGTACAAGGTCCACAGGGCATGAAAGGTGATACCGGCGCCACAGGACCGCAAGGAGTAAAAGGTGATACTGGTGCTACCGGTCCTGCTGGTGCAAAAGGCGCCACTGGTGCACAAGGAATACAAGGTCCAAAGGGCGATAAAGGAGACAAAGGTGATACGGGTGCAAAAGGCGCTACCGGTGCCACGGGTGCAGCAGGTGCAAGTGCCAGTATTACTGGTGCTACTGCTACGGTTGACGCCAACATCGGTACGCCCTCCGTGACCGTTTCTCTCGGTGGTACCGCATTGGCCAGAACCTTTTCCTTTGCTTTCAAGAACCTGAAGGGTGCTACCGGAGCAAAAGGCGCTACGGGTGCTACCGGAGCTACTGGACCTAAAGGGGCGACTGGTGCGCAAGGACCACAAGGGCCGCAAGGTGTCGGTGACCCGACAGTTACCGGTGTGAATACGGTCACGACACTGGCCTCCCTGCCAATTTCCAAGAGAAGTATCACTGCAAGTTTGGGCTCTGCCACGAACATCAGCCTTGCTTCCGGAATGTCAGTGGGTAATGATTTGTATATCCGCTGCGTCGCATCGGCGGCATTCACACAGCCGATACCCAATACCGGCGCGTTCACTTCGATGTCCGGTACTTCAATCAGTGTTTCCGCTGGAGATATCTTTGAGATTAGTATCTGGTGCTATGCCGCTGGCGCCTATTCAATATCCGTAAAAACAAGGGACTAAGGTTTATGAGTGTATTAAAAAGACGAAGCAATAATATAAAGGACGGTCAGTATGTGATTGCATTCTCCGACAGTAGAGCCTTAATAGATATTTCCAAGGATTGTGGAATGACATGGACCAGAAGACAACCTTCCGACCTTCCTAATGTAAACGAATACTTTTTCAGCAACGATAGAACGAGGATTGCCATGTCCGGAGACGGCAGGCATATCTATTGCTCGTGCTATATGGCAAATGTGGGATTATTGCGTTCTACGGATTTTCTGGAGACGGCAGAACCTTTCAAGCCTGATAATTGCTATTCCGTGTACTCGATAGCCTGCAACGGCAGGGGGAATCTGGTCGCTATTGTGTGTCAGAATAGCAATAACAAATATGATTTGATGCTTTCCGGGGATTATGGGAAAACATGGCGGGTCTCCAATGGATTAAAAGACAATACCGTGCCTCTCATGGGGGTGGAAATGTCCCATTCCGGCAGATACGTAGTGGCATATGCGTCAAATTCTCCCTATTATACTACCCATGAGCTGTTTATATCTTCCGATTATGGAGAAACTTTCAGCAGTGAAATATTCAGGGGGCCTATCACAAAGATTGCCATTTCCGGTGACGGCAAATACATGTTGTGTTGCTGCAACAGGGAGAGTTCATCAAAGTCATACTATGCCTATTATTCCGGGGATTATGGGAAGACGTGGACTAAAATTACCGATTCGAGTTTCTCTGCCCGTACATTGGCTGTATCCTATGACGGGAAATATATGGTTATAGAGGGAGGGTACTCTTATTCCGGTGCACGTATATCCGCCGATTACGGAAAAACCTGGGCATTGAAGCATTCCGTTATTGGCAATAGCTTTGCTTTGGGGCTGTCGTCTGACGGAAAGTATGCGATAGCACAGGAAAGTTCTTCTCCGTATCGTATGTTCAAATCTTCGGATTATCTGGGCTCATTTACTGAAATAAATACGGCACCGCTTACATCATTAGGTATTAGAGCGAATTACCGGTTTATCATAATGAATAAAAATAGACTTTAACAACAATGCAATATATACATATTTATTCCGAGGAGAAAGTTGTCCGTCTTGATTTTGAACTGGACGAAAACTATGAAGTGGGTACAATCTATGAGGATTACCTGGATGGAGCCTGGGTACCGTTGAATGCGGAACAGGAAGCATTTTACGAAGCCCATCCGGCAGCGTCTGCAAAGGAAATTCTCGAATGTGAATTAACCCCTCCCTATGAACCGACTTTGGAGGGTGTGAAGAGCGCGAAGGTCAATGAAATTGCTGTTTACGATGGATCCGATGTCGTGAATTCCTTTACGTTTGGCGGCAAGCGGATGTGGCTTGACAAGGATACGCGGGTAGGACTGGCAAACTCAATCACTATCGAGCAGGCTGCGGGCAAGGAGACAACCGTGCTGTGGTATGATACCGTGAAGTATGTAATCCCCATTCCTCTTGCCTTGCAGATGCTGGCCGCACTGGAACTGTATGCCCTGGAATGCTATAATGCCACGCAGGAACATCTGGCCGCGGTTATGGGACTTGCTACGAAAGAGGAGGTCGGAGCGTATGATTACACTTCCGGTTATCCTGAAAAATTAGTGTTCAACCTTTAAATTGATGGCTTATGATTTACTTATATTTTATGTCGCTGTTTTTGCTCACTATGTACATAATGTATGCGGTGAGAGTGTGCGGAGTGCCTTGGAGCTTGTCTGATACCTACTATCAGTTGAAGAAGCGGAATCGTCCGGCATGGCTGTTCCAGATAGCTATGATTGTTCCTGCCATGCTGCTTATGCCGGTGTGGATTGAATGCTCATCGGAGAACCTGCAATGTTTGGCATTTCTTGCTTGCGGTGGGCTGATGTTCGTCGGGACAGCCCCGCTGTTCAAGGAGGAATTTCAGAGCAAAGTACATTATGCAGGGACAGTAATAGCCGGATTAGCTACAATTCTTTGGGTTTGTCTCTCCGGTATGTGGTACTTGCCTGCGGTTGCTTTCCCGATAGCCGTTGTTATCATGTTGAGATACCGGAAATGGCTGTTCTGGGCGGAGATGGCAGCGTTTGCTTGTGCTTATGTGGGGGTGCTTATAATTTGTATCGATTGTTAAACCGGGAGAAATGAATGATTGGATTATGTTGGTGACCGCACTCGGTGGCATCGAGGGCATCAAGCAGCTTGTTAAGTGGTGGATGTCGCGCAAGACCAATGCGCGTATTGAGGATGCCCATGCGGATGTTGAGGAGTTCAAGGCTTTACGGGAGTACAACGAGTTCCTGCAGAAGCAGCTTTCGGAGAAGGAACAGCGGTTTGTGGAGCAGACTGACCGGCTCCGTAAGGTGCAGGATGAATTGTTTACACTGAAGGAGACTAATTCTGACCTGAAACTGGAACTGGCGCTTAAACGGTGTGAGAGAAAGAAATGCGGTGATAGAGAACCGCAAAACGGCTACTGATTCGCGGAAAGGAAGGTGTTTCACAACGGCTTCCTTTCCCCTAATACTACACAACTTAAAGTTTAAACAAAGGCGTTTGCGAATATATTGTATTTTTATGTAAAACCAAAAATCAAGGAGGAAAATAAGAATGGCGAATGTGTATAAATTAGCACCGTTTATCCTAAAATGGGAAGGCGGTTTCGTGAATGACCCGGCAGACCTTGGAGGTGCTACGAATATGGGTGTGACTATCGGTACGTGGAAGTCATGCGGCTATGACAAGGACGGTGACGGTGATATAGACGTGGATGACCTGCATCTGCTTACCCGTGAGGATGTCGTTAAACGGGTGCTCAAGCCGCACTATTGGGACAGATGGAAGGCAGATTTGGTAATAAGCCAGTCCGTAGCAAATATCCTTGTCGATTGGGTGTGGGCATCCGGTGCACACGGAATAAAGATTCCTCAACGTTTGCTTGGTGTTACTGTGGATGGAATAGTAGGTCCTAAGACACTTGTTGCGGTGAATGCCAGGAACCCGCGTGAGTTGTTCGACATGATTAAGATTGCACGGTTCGATTTCATCGAGGATATATGCAAAAAACGTCCGGCGAACAATAAATTTAAGAGAGGCTGGATGAACCGTATAAATGATTTAAGGTTCGAGGAATGAAAAAGTTACCGTGGATATTAATTGTACTGCTGCTTATAGCTTGTGTGGCGGCTTGGTTCCGTCCGCATGAGCAGCCTCCGGCTGAAGTTCGTGTAGAGACGAAGATAAAGACGGTTGTCAAGGTAGATACGATGCTTATCTCTGCACCGATGGCTGTGTTCTGGCGTTTCGTGCCGGATGATACGACACGGATAGGTGATACCTTGCTTCATCGTAGGCAAGTGATATATAGAGACAGCTCGTATCGGGCTGTGGTAAGTGGATATGTAGACCCTCGGCTGGATAGTTTACAGGTATTTCCTAAGACTGTGTATCAGACGGTGACGAATGATATTTACCATCCGGTGGTTGTCAAGTCGAAGAAGAAGCGTTGGGGATTAGGGTTGCAGGCAGGGTATGGCTATCCGGGTGTTTTTTATGTCGGGGCTGGAGTGAGCTATAATTTATGGCAATGGTGAAATTGAAAAATTAATCTATATCATATAATTTATACTTAATTTTTAGTATCTTTGCCAATAGGTATTCAAAAATAACTCTGTTTAGATTAAAAATGTGTGATTCAGAAGAAACTTTTTATGAAGATGAACGAAGGTTAAAGAATAGTGGAGTACGTAATGTATTTACCCCACATACTCCTATTAATCAAGAAAACCTATTTAGAGGTAGGATTAATGAAGTGCAACAAATATTGTCCACATTAAATACACCAGGTCAACATGTTTTATTATTTGGAGAAAGAGGTGTTGGGAAAAGTTCACTTGCTAATATTGCGTCTAATAAGCTCATAAAAATTGCAGGAAAAGAACTTGTTGTTAAACGTTGTTCTAAATCAGATTCGTTTTCTACTATATTTGAAGATGTTTTACTTAAATGTGGAGTTGATATTTCTATTTCAACAAAGAATAATACAAGTAGTGTTACATTCAATGGGTTTGGATATACGGAATGTACGGAGCGTATTGGACTTGCAGACAAGATACAATCTCCTTCGTGGGTATGTAATAAAATTAAAGATTTTAATATTCTTCTGCTCATTGATGAGTTTGATTCTATAAAAGATAGTGATGATAAACATAAAATAGCAGAATTAATTAAGTTATTAAGTGATTCTAATTCTTCTTTTAAGGTTTTTGTAGTAGGTATAGCAGAATCTGCAGAAGAATTAACAGCAGGACATCCTTCTGTACAGAGATGCCTAAAAGAAATCAAACTATCAAAAATGTCACAGAGAGAATTGGTTGATATTATAAATACAGGAGCAGCTAAATTGAACCTAACTTTTACACGAGATGCTAAATTTCGTATTTGTAGATTAAGTTCTGGATATCCTCATTTTACTCATTTAATAGCCTTGAAAGCATCTGAAGTAGCTATTGTGAATGAAATTGCCGCAATAGATATAGAGATAGTAAATGATGCTATTGAGAAGTCTATAAGTGATTGTGAGAATTCTTTGCGTCAATCGTATGATGAAACAGTAAAATCATCTTCAACAATGGTTGTTTATCGGAAAGTTTTATATGCTACAGCTTTATGTTATGATGAATTTATAAGGAGTAAAGACATAAGATTTGTGTATAACTTGATTTTTGAAGAGGTAATCACTCAGCAACGATTGAACCAATATTTGAGTAAACTTGTTTCTAACTCAAATGATAAAATTTTGAGGAGGTTAACAAAAGGTGTATATAGGTTTACTGATCCAAGAATGAGCGCGTATATTCGCTTAGTTCAGTCTGATATGTATTCTGATAAAGAAGATGCTATTTATTCAAAAAAAAAGAATGAGTTTGTTTAAAATATGATGGCTATGATACAGTGTAAAATAATATCTGGTACTTCTTTTATAGAAGTTGAAAAAATGGTTAATCGTTTTTTGCTATTAAATAGAATTGAAAAAATCATTCAAGTTGTTGATATGAGTGATGATCAATATATTGCTATGGCGATATACTATGAATGTCCTAAGCAACGATAAAATGTGTAGATATGTAAGAGATTCTTTGTAAAATTGGAAATTGTTCAATAAGTTGTTTTTTCTTTTATTTTCTGATTTTAGTAATAATTCATACCTATTGTGTATGACATATCCCGACTACTGCCGGGATTTTTTTCAAAAGTTTTGTTTGCTACTTTTTCTTTGATTTGTATTTTTTGTACTGGCTTTAATCATTAATATTATGATTCGGAAAATTGTTAGAGATACAGAGGGAAATATAATAACTGAACGCCCCATTGGTGAGATAGAGATAATACGTCCTCCTTTTCGGTGTATTATCAAACGTAATGGACAAGAAGATGCTAAAAAAGGAAATCGTGTAGTTGTAAGATGTTCGGTTCTAATTTTACCTAATTCAAAGATTCACAAATTCAAATTGGACTTATGGGGATGCAAGGCTATTTATTGGCATAATAGAGTTCATATTATAAGCAATTTTATTACCACGACTTTTTGTGATATAACTTGGGGAGGAGCTTTTGGCCTGGCAGAAAAGTTTTTTAATGATGAGTGTGACAAATATGAGCATCTTCTATTTGAAAGGGAACAAGCTCTTAAAAATGCAGAATAAATAGAAGTTTCTGAAAATATTTTCTATTTATTTTTGTAAGACAGCAAGTTGAAAAATGACAATTTAGGATAAGAATATATGATTTAATGATTATGTCTGAAATAGAAATACCCTTCTTTCGTGTGGAAAAATTGTACAAAAACTGTCAGGTAAAATGTGTTAGATTTTACAAAACAGAATATTATGAAAAAAGTTTATATACCATGCGTAAAGAGGTTCTTGTTGAAAATAAGGTAATCTCATTAGTTTATAAAATTAGAAAGCCTAATGATATTATAGGAATAGCATATGCCTACAAGAATGGTGATATGCAAAGAATGAATGTTTGTAAATGTACTGCGGAATTTGAAAATGAATTTTTTATACGAGACTCAAAAAAGGTCAGTCCATCTGAAGATAACACAGAAATGTTTATTAAAAGTAATAGCTATCCCATTTGGGCAGAAGTATATTATGATGGTAAAGAGTATAATTATGTGTATGGGAATTCTCCATCTGAACAAGTTGAATACTTATTTAAAAAGAATCTTTTAATAAAAGCTGTTAATGGTAGATTACCCGATGAAATTCCATCTATAGAATCATACGATACAAAAGAATTACTCTTAAACGAATTGCTTAAATAACTATTATATATTACATCAGCCATGCCACAAGAAAGTAAATATGCTTACGACGAGGAATCCGTCAAGGCAATAATCGAATGGGCACAAACAACCCAGTTACCCAAGGAGGTGATGCTAAGTGAGGCGGAACACATCATCGATACGTCCATGTATGTTAATGCGAATATCTGCGATATTAAGCAGCATTAATTCATATCTATTGTGGGTGACATATTCCGGCTTTCGTCGGGATTTTTTTCATTTGGGCCCTTTCTTTTATAAAAATTCCCTCAAATCACGTAGGGAATTTCAGAAAAGCAGTTGTCTTTATAGTAGAATCCGGTATATAGTGTTAGTATAGTCCTTCTTTCAGCCATTGCAGTTTCTTTATACTGGATTTACAGAATGTTCCAACATTGTGTGCTCTAATTGATTGTATATATTGAAAGGAACATGCTGGACCTCAGCTTTTATGCGGCTGAGGTTTTGTCGGAGACAAGAGTGCGTTGTTGAACGTGCGATGGAAATATGTGTTTAACCAAATTATTAGTTATGAAAAAAGAGTTTTGTATGGTAATTGCATTTGCTATGGCTTTAGCCGGGTTATTTATGCTTATGTTTATGTCATTTGATTAGTGAATGTCTGTTTGTTGACTGTTTTATAGAAGGGGCAGCTTATTCAGCTGCCTTGTTCCATTTCCCAGGAATTAAGTAATCCATATTGTGTAATTATTCCCCATGTGTGGTACTCAGTTCCACATATTTCCACACATAATTATTCCTTCTTGTTTTTATAATATGCTGATGTATAATGTATTATGTACTGATGTACATCATGGCATATCGTTTGTCCTATAGTTAATACAAAAACTATATTTATTTACTTAAAACTTACGATTATGAAAAAAGTATTGGTAGCATTAGCAATGGTTATGGGATTAGGCAGTTCAGTAGCATTTGCTTACGTGGTTTCTGGAACACAGTCTGTAGAGCAAACTCAGCAAAATCCTCAGGATGAGTTCACAAAAGTGGAAGTAAAAGACTTGCCTCAGGCAGTTATGAATGTCTTGGCTAAGGACTATGAGGGGGCTGTAATAAAGGAGGCTTTCATTTCCGAGAAAGAAACCGGTAAGATTTATAAGGTTGTGTTGACCATCACCAAGGAAAATCAATCCACTGAAGAAGTGACGGTACTTCTGAATGAAAAAGGAGAAACTGTAGAATGAATGGAAACTCTGTAGTGGTTCGGATTCATCTACAGAGATGATTCGAGATGCTTTTATGTCTATCTCGTTAATGCGAAAGGGGCGGCTGAATAGTCGCTCTTTTTGTTTATATTGTAATAATAGTTCGTTTCTTTTTCGTCAGAAATTCCTATTATAGAGGGTTGTTTTATACAAAATAATGTTTATATTTGTATTCTAATCCCTATTGTATTATGAATGACAAACAACAACTTCTAATTGATTGTATTTCCCTTCTTCCCGTTATAGGCATTCTGGTTTTGATAACTGTTGCCAATGACCAGCTTGTTACTATGGTTGCTGCCTATGTGCTTTGCGGAGAACTCTTATGTGTATTGGTTAGCAGGATATTAAATTTGTACTATATTGATGTGGCTTTTGTTTGGTTGGGTGGGATTATGCTTTGGCTGTGGTATTGGCTCTGGTTGGAGTCAAGCCATGTAGTGATGGAGATTGTGGAAAGGACAGTTGAATGAATCGCTTCTTTTTCAGTAAAAAATCCCCGTAGCTGCTCAACTACGGGGATGGTGTCAAATAACAGAGTATCAATATGAGATACTAAGTGAGCCTATTCCATTACAGATAAATCATCGTCAACTTCATACTGATTACAGCCAAAAGCCGCACACATTAAAATAAAACGTTCTTTTATACCTAATCCGGTATATCTGTCTACGGCTCCACTGCCTTTTGCATGAAGTCCTGCTGCGTATTTATCTATCTGAACTTTATTCATTAAATCTACATGAGTTTTACGGGCAAGTTTACTGCTTGCAATCTCATATATGGATTTGTACTCATTTGTTTCCAATGCCGCACTAAACATTGCCACTTTCCGGCTAATCTCACAGTATTCAAGTAGTTTTTTTATTTGATAATTGTACCCGGTTTCACCATTGCCATCAGGATAATAGGGTAACAAAGCATTGCTTGGTAGCCTACCTTTATACTTCATAATAATATCATAAGCAATACGAATGATGGGAGTTTTTATCTCAGTGCGTATAAGTCCATCCTTGTGTGTTTTCTGAGGTAAATAATGAATGTAAGGTATTCCTTCTTCAATGCTGATATTATCAAAAGTGAATCGTCTGAAATCACCTATACGGCAACCGAAACAACATTGAACAACGAATACATCTTTTACTCGCTGCAATGTTTCGGGACATTCTTTGTGGACAACTTCATTGAATTCTGTTTTGGTGAGAAAGAAAGGCTCGTCATATTGTTGCTTCATAATGGACTCTTTTTCTTTTCCTATCTTGCGGAAAGGAGATACGGGAATAACATCATTACTTTCAAGCTCCACCATAAATGCTTGTAATAATAATAGTTTCTCTGCAATTGTATTCTGGCTTCTTTCCTTTGATGGTATATTCCGCTTATTCATTTCTGCGTACAGTTCTGGAAATTTTTCAACCAGAGTGTATTCTTTGCGTAGAAAATCACGAAAATTTAGAATATGTTCCTTATTGAATTCATTGACCGGCAACCCGTCAATGCCATTGATAATGAGGAATCGAGTCAGTTCCCTTATCACTACATCGTAATGTTTCTTTCTGCCGGGACCTATTACACCTGCATTTAGCCATCCGTCAACATAGCGTTGGAACATACTACACATGGATTCCTCTTCACTGCTGATGTTATATTTTTCAGGATGTAAGTGCTGGTCTATTAAGATTTCCAGTTTTTCACTGGTTAATTCTTTGTTGCTCCCATAAATGGATAAAATTAGATTCTTCCGTTCTTCAATAGATGTGTTAAATGATGTTCTTATGTCTAACTTTATAATACTTTTAGCCTTATATTTTTCAGTCTTGGCATCCCAAAGAGTAGGAGAGACCATAATATCTGATTTGTGGAATAACTGTACATTGCGTCCATCAGATAATCGAAATCTGACATTTACTTCTTTATCTTTCTTCCCAGTTCTTATAAATGCTTTTACTGTAGTCATATATTCTCTGTTATATCGGTTGTGCAAATATACATAAATTGCACAACTCAGTTCAAATATTGCACAACATAATGCAATGGCATGCAATATAATATTTTTATATTACTCTGATTTTTAATATAATGTTATATGTATTGGTTTTATAGTATTTTACATTCCGAATCGCAACGGAATCACAAGGAAAAAACCGCAAATGGCTAATAAAAAGCTTTTGCGGTTTTCTTGTTTTAGAATTAGAAAATGTCCGCATTTTGTCAGCATAGGTTGTAATGGGAAACAAATTGGAGTATTTGGTTTACATTGCAGGCAAGATTTATTTGCGATACCTGGAGAAAAAATTATCAATCCAACGGACTAGATATACTATAATAACTCCGGCTATGACCATACTGATAATACGTACCAACATAATTTATAGAATTAAAGATTTGTTTTTATGGAATAATAATGTGCAAAGATAATTGATTGGTGGAGAAACAAAAACTCTGGAAAGGATATAAAGATAGGAATTAACGCATATTTTCACGGATATAATCTTCTATTGTAAAATCACTCTTATATCTAGATATTTCCGGATTCTTCTCTACAGTCGTAATGCAACGTTTTTCTTTACCAAGTACCAACCGGTTTAGGAAGCTCAGGATGTCATGACGATTATCCTTCATAGGAGAATAGGATAGGGAATGTCCTATACCTTCCGCTATATAGAAATAGTATGCTGTCTCTTTTTCTTTCAGTTGCATACAGATAAAGTTTGAGCCCCATAGCCCCATTTCCTCTTCTACTACTGCCTTAGTAAAAGGAACCGTGCTGTCGGCATCACCATGGAACAACATAAGAGGACAAGGGGACATTATCCATTTTGGAATACCATTGGCACAGATTGCTCCAGAAAAGGAAATGACCCCTGCATAATTGAAATTGGCAGGTAATCTGTCCGCAAAAGCCGTTTGATTGCAAATCTCATACTCTGCTTGAAGGGCAGTTATCGCACCTGCACTTGAACCGCAAGCTATAATTTGTGCAGGATTTATTTGCCATTCTACACTATGCTCAATTATATAATTTGTAGCATCACCAAAATCTTCTACAGCACAAGTGATTGCTTGTTGCAGGGCAGAAGAGAATCCTTGCAAGTCCGAATACTCCGATTTATCTATATCCTTTAATTGGGTACGGTAATCTGTTGATACTACCACATAGCCGGCTCGTGCCAAAAAATGAAAATAAGAAATGTAATCGGGATTATCTCTTCTCCCGCCTTTGAAACCTCCCCCAAATGCAAAAAGAATGACGGGCTTTGATTGTGTCCCTTGTATTTGATCAATCATTACATACTTGTCCAGTTTCAGAGTATCAGCCTTTTTGATGGCAAAAGTATATGTTTGCTTGTCAATATGCTGTGCATGCACAACAGTAGCTATACTCAATAATGAGCATGCCATCAAGATAAAAATAAAGCGTTTTCCCATATTCAGTTTATTCTATTAATGCTGCGTGGATTATCTGACCTACAAAGATAGAATAAAACTATAACTAAAAAGAGGAAAGATGACATTTAGACATAAAAAAAGGCTATCTATCCCAGACAGCCAATCTTTTTTATTAACCTTAAATCTAATACTATGAAAAACACAGTACAAAGATACGTACTTGCAGGAGATATCCAAATTTTAGCGGGTAATCAGCGGATATTATAACATGGTTTAGTAGAATATTATTTCCGTTAACTATTAACATAAATAATATTCAATTTAACAGAAGAAGGAATTAATATTCCTCATCAGTGATTGCAAACTTTAGTCATGTCCACTGTAAATCCACCATTGGCGGGTATAAATTTTCCTTTTCTTTTAAGAAATTCTATCAGGGTATCTACATCCATATTGTCGGCAGAGCAGGTGAAAAAACGCTGCTGCTCGCCGAATTTTTGGATAATGGCTTCTCTCAATGATAACTCAGTATAACTATTACCTTCCATCATGTGAAGGACTTCATGTGCATGTAATTGTTCCATAATCTTTTTTTTGTACAAAGATAAGAATAAAAAATGAGAGATTGAGCAGATGAGCGCAGGAAGGTTGTAAATAAGGGGTTTAGAGGAAAACGGACTGCAAGGATGAAGCCAAGTGAAACCGCCAAAAAGCCAAATGAAACCGGAGTTACGTTACTATCCCGTTACTCTTTTCAAAACGGCAACAGAGATTTTGAGAGGCTTCCAACACGCTGAATTACAAGCCCGATTCGGAGGATTGCGACTGCAAATGTAGCAGGAATTTCGGTTTTCGAGCTGCACCCCACGAAAAAAGTCGATTTTCGGGTGCGATTGCGCTGATTCGCTGCATTTTGCGTATTCTTTCAGCCGGTTTATGGAAGTATCAAACTTGGTAACGGTGCTTTCTGTATATTCCTTGCCAATCAGGGCACGACATTTTTCGTTATGCTCTGCATACACCTCCAGCAAGCTACGCTGTACCTTATCCCGTCCGTAGAAACAATCCTTAATTGTATCAGCTGTTATTGGTTTGTTGTCTATTTCCAGTTCACGGTGTATCTGCAATACTTTGGCACGAACCGTATTGATATAGTGGTTCAGTTCGGTGGCTACACGGTCTTTTCCTTTGGAACATTCCTTTTTCTGATTCCATAAGTCTGCAAGAATACTCCGTTTAATCATAACTTCGGCTACTCGCTTGTTTACGGTGATGCGCATACAAACAGGAGCTTCACCGTTTTTCAGAAGTTTTGATTTCTTAATGATGAACAATACGCTTAATGTGTTTCTTTTCACTGCTCCCATAATTCTTTGATTTTTAAGTGGTACAAAATTAGTTTGTTACGCTCAAAAACCAGCTACGCAAAATGCTGACAATCAAAGACAAATGCGTCAATTCGTGGGAGCAAAAACAGCTTTCAAAAAGTCCCACGAATAAGCCACGTGAGGACTGCCTAAAGCCGCTATTTTTTGCCGAAGCAGGAAAAAAGAAAAAGCTCTGAAATCCTTGAATTTCAGAGCTTTGCTTTAATTTGCTATTTGCTTTCGCGGTGCGTACGGGACTCGAACCCGTGACCCCATGCGTGACAGGCATGTATTCTAACCAACTGAACTAACGCACCATTATTTCATTCTTTCGTTGCTATCTCTCTTGATTGCGGTTGCAAAGGTAGGCATTTCTTTGATATCTGCAATAGCTATAGCGAACTTTTTTCCAAGCGTTTTGTGCTGTATTTGCTTTATATCCTCATATTGAGAAGATTGGAAAAATAAGAGAAAAGTAAATTTAACAACTGTTTAGAAATACGTTTATGCACTGTTTTATTCTTGATATGAAAACCTTTCCTGGAGAAAACGAAACATTTCGGAGCTTGTTTTAAACTTCTTGCTCGAAAAGTTCGTTGTTTTGCAATAAATCGTTATTTTTGCGAACTCAAAACGAGAATGTTGTAATTTGAAAAATGATAAAAAACATTTTAGGATGATGAAAACAGCCAAACTGTTGCTACACTGCCCTGACAAACCAGGCATATTGGCAGAAGTAACAGACTTTATAACGGTGAATAAAGGTAATATTATCTATCTGGATCAGTATGTAGACCATGTAGAGAATATCTTTTTTATGCGTATTGAATGGGAATTGAAAGATTTTCTGGTGCCTCAGGAAAAGATTGAGGATTATTTTGCCACTTTGTATGCACAGAAATATGAGATGAATTTCCGTCTCTATTTCTCCGATACAAAACCGCGTATGGCTATCTTTGTTTCAAAGATGTCCCATTGCTTGTTCGACTTGTTGGCGCGTTACACCGCTGGTGAGTGGAATGTGGAGATACCTCTTATTATAAGCAATCATCCCGATTTGCAGCACGTGGCCGAGCGTTTCGGTATTCCTTTCCATCTTTTCCCCATTACCAAAGAGACAAAGGAGGAACAAGAGAAGAAGGAAATGGAGTTACTGGCAAAGCATAAGATAACTTTCATAGTGCTGGCGCGCTACATGCAGGTCATTTCCGAGCAAATGATAAACGCTTATCCCAATAGGATAATCAACATTCATCACTCTTTCCTTCCGGCATTTGTGGGAGCGAAGCCCTATCATGCTGCGTTTGAACGTGGAGTGAAGATTATTGGAGCTACCAGCCACTATGTTACCACAGAGTTGGATGCCGGTCCCATCATAGAGCAGGATGTGGTGCGTATTACACACAAGGACACTGTGCAGGATTTGGTGAACAAGGGTAAGGACTTGGAAAAGATTGTGCTTTCTCGTGCTGTTCAGAAGCATATTGAACGCAAGGTGTTGGCATATAAGAACAAAACGGTAATATTTAATTAGTTGATAGTTGATAATTGATAGTTGATGGTGGGGAACTTGTCATTACCTTTCAATTATTATCTTTCAATGGTCAATTCTCAATTAAAAAAATGAAAGTTGCAGTTGTCAAATATAATGCAGGCAATATCCGTTCGGTGGATTATGCTTTGAAGCGTCTGGGAGTAGAGGCAGTGATTACGGCAGATGAGGCTGTGCTACGTGCTGCCGATAAGGTTATCTTTCCCGGTGTGGGAGAGGCGGAAACCACTATGGACTTTTTGCGTGCCGGTGGTATGGATAGGCTGATAAAGGAGTTACGCCAGCCGGTATTGGGCATTTGCCTGGGCATGCAGTTGATGTGCCGCCACTCTGAAGAGGGGGATGTGGATTGCCTGGGTATTTTTGATACTGATGTGAAACGTTTCATTTCGCAGAGGCACGAGGATAAAGTACCTCATATGGGATGGAATACCATTGCCCGGACGAATAGCGGACTTTTTAAAGGCTTTACTAAAGAAGAGTTTGTTTATTTCGTACATAGTTTCTATGTGCCAGTCAATGATTGTACGGCAGCCGTGACGGATTACATTCATCCGTTCAGTGCCGCTTTGCATAAAAGCAATTACTACGCCACACAGTTCCATCCGGAAAAGAGTGGAAGTGTGGGAGAGCGTATTTTGCGGAATTTCCTGGAACTGTAAATCGTCAAATTGTAAATAAAATGATAGAACTGATTCCCGCGATTGACATTATTGACGGAAAATGTGTACGCCTTTCCCAAGGCGATTATGACAGCAAGAAGGTGTACAACGAAAATCCCGTGGAAGTGGCCCTGGAGCTGGAGGCTCATGGTATCCGTAGACTTCATGTGGTCGATTTGGACGGTGCGGCTTCCCATCATGTGGTAAACTACCGCACGTTGGAACAGATAGCTGTGCGTACGTCTCTTATTATTGATTTTGGAGGTGGGGTGAAGAGTGATGAAGATTTGGTGATAGCTTTTGAGAACGGTGCGCAGATGGTGACCGGTGGCAGCATTGCTGTGAAGAATCCCGAATTGTTCTGCAAATGGCTTCAAATGTATGGTTCCGAGAAAATTATTCTTGGCGCTGATGTGAAAGAGCATAAAATAGCCGTCAATGGTTGGAAGGATGAGAGTGGCTGCGAACTGTTTCCGTTCTTGAAAGACTATGTGGAGAAGGGGGTCCGTAAGGTTATCTGTACTGATATCAGTTGTGACGGAATGCTGCAAGGACCATCGATAGCGCTGTATAAGGAGATACTGGAGCATCATCCAGAACTCTATCTGATAGCCAGTGGAGGCGTAAGCTGTGCCGATGATATACGCCAGCTGGAAGCCGCCGGCATACCTGCCGTTATTTTCGGTAAGGCTCTGTACGAAGGCCGCATCACCTTCAAAGAGTTGGAAAACTTTGTTAGTTGAAAGTTGAAAATTAATCACTTATAACTTATAACTCAAACCGCCGTGTTAGCAAAAAGAATCATTCCTTGCCTCGACATTAAAGATGGGCAGACCGTGAAAGGTACCAATTTCGTGAACCTCCGCCAGGCGGGCGACCCGGTAGAACTGGCGCGTGCTTATAGTGAGCAGGGTGCCGACGAACTGGTTTTTCTCGACATCACAGCCAGTTTTGAAGGCCGTAAGACTTTCACTGAATTGGTGAAACGCATAGCTGCGAATATCAGCATTCCTTTTACTGTAGGTGGAGGCATTCATGAACTGGGTGACGTGGATAGGCTACTGAATGCAGGTGCCGATAAAATCTCCATCAATTCCTCAGCTATCCGCCGTCCCGGATTGATAGACGAGATTGCGAAGAACTTCGGTTCTCAGGTTTGTGTACTGGCAGTTGATGCCAAACAGACAGAGAAGGGATGGCGGTGCTACTTGAACGGTGGTCGTGTGGAAACGGATAAGGAACTGTTTGCGTGGACAAAAGAAGCCCAGGAACGTGGTGCGGGCGAGATATTGTTCACCAGCATGAATCACGACGGTGTCAAGACCGGTTATGCCAATGAAGCGCTTTCCAGCCTTGCCGACGGATTGTCCATCCCCATCATTGCATCGGGAGGGGCAGGTGCCAAAGAACATTTTCGTGACGTCTTTTTGCAGGGAAAAGCAGATGCTGCCCTGGCAGCCAGTGTTTTTCATTTCGGAGAAATCAAAATTCCCGAATTAAAATCGTATCTTTGTGCCCAAGGAATTGCGATGAGAAGATGAAGGTGAGTTTACGATTGGACGATTTACGATTTACGATTGGGATTACTCAAGCAAATCATAAGTCTCCAGTCACTTAAAGTAATATCAATCGTAAATAGTAAATAGCTAAATCGTAAATAGAATGGATTTTGACAAGATGAACGGACTCGTTCCGGCGATTATACAAGATGCAGATACCGCTAAGGTGCTGATGCTTGGCTTCATGAACAAGGAGGCTTATGACAAGACGGTGGAAACTGGAAAGGTGACTTTCTTCAGCCGTACCAAGAACCGTCTTTGGACGAAAGGCGAGGAGAGTGGCAACTTCCTGAATGTGGTTTCCATAAAGGAAGACTGTGACCGGGATACGTTACTGGTGCAGGTACATCCCGTAGGCCCGGTTTGCCATACCGGTACAGATACTTGCTGGGGTGAGAAGAACGAACAGCCGGTTATGTTTCTAAAGCTTCTTCAGGATTTCATCTGTAAGCGTTATGATGAAATGCCCGAAGGTTCCTATACGACCAGTCTTTTCCAGTCCGGTATCAACAAAATGGCACAGAAGGTAGGCGAAGAGGCTGTGGAAACCGTCATTGAGGCTTGCAACGGTACGGACGAACGCCTGATTTATGAAGGAGCTGATTTGTTGTATCACCTCATCGTGCTGCTCACATCCAAAGGATACCGCATTGAAGACCTTGCGCGTGAATTGGAGGAACGTCACAGTGCGACGTGGAAGAAACATTAAGTAATTAAAAATTAATAATTAAAATGGGGGTGGGCGAGGCGCTGATAAGATATACGGACGTAGAGATACACCAGCAGGAGTTGTGCGTACTGAACGATGTGAATTTGGAACTTCACAAAGGGGAGTTCGTGTACCTGGTAGGTAAAGTGGGCTCCGGCAAGACGAGCCTGCTCAAGACTTTCTATGGCGAACTGGATATTGCATCGGGCGAGGCTGAAGTATTGGGGTATGACATGCTCCATATTAAGCGTAAGCACATCCCGCAGTTGCGCCGCAAGCTGGGAATCGTATTCCAGGACTTCCAGTTGCTGACAGACCGTACGGTGTACGATAACCTTGAATTTGTTCTCCGTGCTACCGGTTGGAAGAGCAAAGGGGAGATTAAGGACAAAATAGAAGAGGTGTTGAACCTGGTGGGGATGAGCAACAAAGGATATAAGCTGCCTAATGAACTGTCGGGTGGTGAGCAACAGCGCATTGTGATTGCGCGTGCAGTGCTCAACTCTCCGGAGATAATCCTTGCGGATGAGCCTACCGGAAACCTGGATTCGGAAACCGGACATGCCATTGCAGAACTTCTGCACGGCATCAGTGAAGCCGGCGCACTGGTGGTGATGACCACGCACAACCTGCAGCTGCTGCGAGAGTTTCCCGGCAAGGTGTACCGGTGCGCAGACCATCTGATGACTGATGTTACAGCAGAATACGCCCCTGCAATAACCAATGATTAGTAGTTAAGTAGTTATCTCTAACTACTGATTCTTATAAAGAACAGAAATTAACGATAAAGCTCCGCAGCTGCCTACTTGTAGCTCGTAGCTTGTAACTATAAACTAATTAATACAGGAACGAAAATGAAAGTTTTAAAGTTTGGAGGTACTTCAGTAGGTTCGGCTCAGCGAATGAAGGAAGTGGCCAAATTGATTACCGATGGTGAACGTAAGATTGTGGTTCTCTCTGCCATGTCGGGTACCACAAACACATTGGTTGAGATTTCGGACTATCTGTACAAGAAGAATCCGGAAGGTGCCAACGAGATTATCAACAAGCTGGAAAGTAAATATCGCCAGCACATTGATGAACTCTTTGCTACTCCGGAGTATAAACAGAGAGGCCTGGAACTCATCAAATCACATTTTGACTATATCCGTTCTTATACCAAAGACCTCTTCACTCTGTTTGAGGAGAAAGTGGTGTTGGCTCAGGGCGAGTTGATTTCCACCGCCATGATGAACTACTATCTGCAGGAATGCGGCGTGAAGTCTGTGTTGCTTCCGGCTTTAGAATACATGCGTACGGACAAGAATGCCGAGCCCGATCCGGTCTATATCAAGGACAAGCTCCAGGTTCAGCTGGAACTGCATCCGGATGCTGAGATTTATATCACTCAGGGGTACATCTGCCGCAACGCCTACGGCGAGATAGACAATCTGCAGCGTGGCGGAAGCGACTATACGGCTTCGCTGATTGGTGCTGCCATCAACGCTTCCGAAATCCAGATTTGGACGGATATCGACGGCATGCACAACAACGACCCCCGTATTGTGGACAAGACTGCGCCGGTGCGTCATCTGCATTTCGAAGAGGCCGCCGAGCTGGCATACTTCGGTGCCAAGATTCTGCACCCTACCTGCATCCAGCCTGCCAAGTATGCCAATATCCCCGTCCGTCTGCTCAATACGATGGACCCCACTGCTCCGGGTACGCTGATTTCCAATGATACGGAGAAGGGTAAGATTAAGGCGGTGGCTGCCAAGGACAACATTACGGCCATCAAGATAAAATCCAGCCGCATGTTGCTTGCTCACGGATTCTTGCGTAAGGTTTTCGAGATATTCGAGAGCTACCAGACTTCCATCGATATGATTTGTACTTCAGAAGTGGGTGTGTCCGTATCTATCGATAATGTGAAGCATCTCAATGAAATTCTGGATGACTTGAAGAAGTATGGCACAGTGACGGTGGACAAGGACATGTGCATCATCTGCGTGGTGGGCGACCTCGAATGGGAAAACGTCGGTTTCGAAGCCAAGGCATTGGATGCCATGCGCGACATACCGGTACGTATGATTTCTTTCGGTGGTAGCAACTATAATATTTCTTTCCTCATCCGCGAGTGCGACAAGAAGGCTGCGTTGCAGTCACTCAGTGATGCGCTGTTCAATGAGGAATAACTCTTGATATTTTTCAGACGCAGATTACACAGATGACGCAGATTCTTTTTGCTTCCTATTTGTGTAATCTGCGTCATCTGCGTCTGAAAAATTATTTGTAGACACCTCTTTCATCTTCCTTTTTTTAAACTAAACAAAGATTACGATTATTATATGAAAGGAACATTCCCTATCCATAAATTCCGCGAATTGCGTACTCCCTTCTATTACTACGACACAAAGGTCTTGCGCGACACACTTTCGTGCATCCGTACGGAAGCTGCCCGATATGGCAACTATTCGGTGCATTATGCTGTGAAGGCCAATGCCAATCCCAAGGTGCTTGCCATTATCCGCGAGAACGGCTTGGGTGCCGACTGTGTAAGTGGCGGTGAAATCCGTGCAGCCATCAAGGCAGGTTTTCCCACTGGCAAGATTGTTTTTGCAGGGGTGGGCAAGGCTGATTGGGAAATCAATCTGGGGCTGGATTATGACATTTTCTGCTTTAATGTGGAGTCTGTCCCCGAGCTGGAGATTATCAACGAGCTGGCTGCCGCTAAAGGTAAGGTGGCCAATGTGGCTTTCCGTATCAATCCCAATGTAGGTGCCCATACCCATGCCAATATTACCACTGGGCTGGCCGAAAACAAGTTTGGTATCAGCATGCAGGATATGGACCATGTGATAGACATTGCGCAGAATATGAAGAACCTGAGATTCATCGGACTGCATTTCCACATCGGTTCCCAAATATTGGATATGGGCGATTTCGTGGCTTTGTGTAACCGCGTCAACGAATTGCAGGATAAGCTGGAAGCTCGCCATATCCGCATCGAGCACGTCAATGTGGGGGGCGGACTCGGCATTGACTACGGTCACCCCAACCGTCAGCCGATACCCGACTTCAAAAGCTACTTCGAGACTTACAACAGCCATCTGAAACTCCGTCCCCACCAGACGCTCCACTTCGAGCTGGGACGTGCGGTAGTGGGACAATGCGGTTCATTGATTTCGCAGGTGCTTTATGTGAAGCAGGGCACCAACAAGCAGTTTGCCATTCTGGATGCCGGCATGACGGATTTGATTCGTCCGGCACTCTACCAAGCGTTCCATAAGATAGAGAATATCACTTCGGATGCGCCGGTTCAGGCTTATGATGTCGTAGGGCCCATCTGTGAGTCTTCTGATGTATTCGGTAAGGCTATTGATTTGAATGGGGTGAAGCGTGGCGACCTTATCGCCCTCCGTTCGGCAGGGGCTTATGGCGAAATTATGGCTTCGGGCTATAACTGCCGTGAGCTGCCTCAAGGATATACGTCGGACGAGCTGGTATAGAGAGGCTGGAGATGCGTTGCATGAATGGCGAAGCATTTATTATACCAAGGCTTCTGTTTTTATATAAAAAATGTTATTGCGTGAACAACTTTTAAGGTTTCTTGTTACTTTTGTAATGATTTCAATTTAAATAAATACGATTATGATTACAGAAAAATTACAGAATGCAATTAATGAGCAGATTACGGCTGAGATGTGGTCTTCCAACCTTTATCTGGCAATGTCTTTCTATATGGAGAAAGAAGGTTATAACGGCATGGCTTCCTGGTTGAAGAAGCAGGCTTCTGAAGAAAAAGCTCATGCTTGTGAAATGGCTTCTTATATCATCAAGCGTGGCGGTAAGGCCAAACTGGACAAGATTGATGTTGTTCCCAATGACTTCGGTACTCCACTGGAAGTGTTCGAGCAGGTAGCCCAGCACGAACGCCGTGTTTCCAAAATGATTGATGAATTGGTAGATGTTGCCTCTGCCGAAAAAGATAAGGCTACACAAGACTTCCTTTGGGGATTCGTGCGCGAGCAGGTAGAAGAAGAAGCTACTGCCGACGGCATTGTAGATATGATAAAGAAAGCCGGTGATGCCGGAATCTTCTTCGTTGACTCAAAACTGGGAGAACGTAGATAAGAGAGAAACTAAAAAAAATCCCGCGGCTAATTTTAGTCGCGGGATTTTTTTTAGTTATGAGTTATAAGTTGTGAGTTATTTGTTGATGAAGGGCTTATATCCGCAAGGGAAAGCACAAGCAAATAACTTATAACTCATCACTCATTTCAGCACTCCCAGCTCTTTCCCCACCTTAATAAATGCAGCGATACATTTGTCCAGATGCTCCTTTTCGTGTCCGGCAGAGATTTGTACGCGGATGCGTGCCTGGTCTTTGGGCACTACGGGGTAGTAGAAGCCGGTGACGTAGATGCCTTCTTCCTGCATGCGGGTGGCATAAATCTGGGAGAGTTTGGCATCATACAGCATGACGGCGCAGATGGCGCTTTGTGTCGGCTTGATGTCGAAACCGGCGGCGGTCATCTTGTCGCGGAAGTAGTTCACGTTTTCCAGCAGTTTGTCATGCAGGGCATTGCTCTCTTTGAGCATCTTGAATACCTCGAGGCTGGCGCCGATGATGCCCGGAGCCAATGAGTTGGAGAAGAGGTACGGACGGCTGCGTTGGCGTAGCAGGTCGATGATTTCCTTGCGTCCGGTAGTGAATCCTCCCAAAGCGCCGCCAAAGGCTTTGCCCAAAGTTCCGGTATAGATGTCTACGCGTCCGTAGGTGCCGTATTGTTCGCTTACGCCGTGTCCCGTAGGGCCTACCACGCCGGCGGAGTGTGATTCGTCCACCATGACCAGCGCGTCGTATTTCTCGGCAAGGTCGCAAATGCAGTCCATCGGGGCAACGTTGCCGTCCATGGAGAATACCCCGTCCGTAACTACGATACGGAAACGCTGTGCCTGGGCTTCCTGCAGGCATCTTTCCAGGTCGGCCATGTCGGCATTGGCGTAGCGATAGCGTTTGGCTTTGCAGAGGCGTACGCCGTCAATGATGGAAGCATGGTTTAGGGAGTCCGAGATGATGGCGTCTTCCTCGGTGAAGAGGGGCTCGAACACACCGCCATTGGCGTCGAAACAAGCGGCGTAGAGAATGGTGTCTTCAGTCTTGAAGTAGTCGGAGATGGCTGCTTCCAGCTCCTTGTGGATGTCCTGCGTTCCGCAGATGAAGCGTACGGACGACATGCCGTATCCGCGGCGTTCCATAATCTGCTGGGCGGCGGCAATCAGCCGCGGGTGGTTGGACAGTCCCAGGTAATTGTTGGCACAGAAGTTCAGCACCTCTTTGCCTTTTACGCTGATGGCAGCTTGTTGTGCACTCTCAATCAGTCGCTCTTCCTTGTAGAGTCCGGCTTCTTTTATTTCAGCAAGTGTCTTGCTGAGATGGTCTTTCATTTTACCGTACATAGCATTTTATTTTTTAGGTAATACGTTGTCATTACATTTCCCACAAAGAACATCATTTTTCTTGGAATAAACAATATCAATATGGCAGAAATATGAAAAAAAAGTATGTATATTTGCACCATATATAATAACGAAACCTTATAAATAACTCGTATGAAGAATATTTTGGTAATTGGAGCTACCGGACAGATTGGGTCGGAACTCACGCTGGAGTTGCGCAAACGTTATGGCGATGACCATGTTGTGGCAGGATACATTCCGAGTGCTATGCCCAAGGGAGAATTGAAAGCATCCGGCCCTTCGGCCATTGCCGACGTGACAGACCGTCAGTCCATCGAGGTGGTGGCACGTCAGTTCAAGATTGATACTATCTACAACCTGGCTGCCTTGCTCTCGGTAGTTGCCGAAAGCCGTCCGGCCATGGCTTGGAAAATCGGTATCGACGGGTTGTGGAATGTACTGGAAGTGGCACGTGAGTACAATTGTGCCGTGTTTACTCCGAGTTCCATCGGTTCGTTCGGCGAAGCTACGCCTCATGTGAAGACACCGCAGGACACTATCCAGCGTCCGCGTACCATGTATGGGGTGACAAAAGTGACGACTGAATTGTTGAGTGACTATTACTATACAAAATATGGTGTGGATACACGCTCGGTACGTTTTCCGGGAATCATTTCGAACGTGACCCCTCCGGGTGGCGGCACTACGGACTATGCGGTGGATATTTTCTACTCTGCCGTGAAGGGAGAAAAATTCGTATGTCCGGTGAAGGCCGGCACGTATATGGATATGATGTATATGCCCGACGCACTGAACGCGGCCATCTCGCTGATGGAAGCGGCACCGGCAAGGCTGAAGCACCGCAACGCTTTCAACATCGCCTCCATGAGTTTTGACCCGGAACAGATTTATCAGGAAATTAAGAAGCATATGCCTGATTTTGAGATGGCATACGAGATTGATCCGCTGAAGCAGGCCATTGCCGACAGCTGGCCCGACTCTCTGGATGACTCTTGTGCACGCGAGGAATGGGACTGGATGCCGCAGTACGACCTGGAGTCCATGACCGTAGACATGCTTGAGAAATTAAGAGCTAAATTAAACAAGTGACCGTAAGCGGTCCGTAAAGAATGAAAAAACTTTTATTGGGATTTTTGTTGTTCACCTTTTTGATTTCGTGCGGAAACAAAAAGGCGAAAATGGATCCCTTTGCTACCATTACGGAAATGGTGGATTCGGCCGGTCACAAGGCCGATACGCTGCTGGAAGCAGAAGTGAAGGAAGAACCGAAGCCGATGGAGGCAGACGAGCTGTTTGATGATTTTATCTTCAATTATGCTTCGGATGATGCCCTGCAAAGGCAGAGGACGGTATTTCCTTTGCCCTATTACAATCGTGACACGCCGTCAAAGATAGAGGAAGAATTTTGGAAGCATGATTATCTGTTTACCAAGCAGAACTATTACACCTTGCTTTTTGATAAGGAAGAGGATATGGACATGGTGGGCGATACTACGCTGACATCGGTGCAAGTGGAGTGGATTTTCTTGAAAACGCGTATGGTGAAGCGTTATTATTTTGAGCGGAAGCGGGGAATGTGGATGCTCGAGGCCATTAACCTGCGCGAGATGGAGAAAGGTGAAAATGAGGACTTCGTGGAATTCTATACCCGTTTTGTGACGGACAGTGTCTATCAGAGCAAGCATATCAGGCATCCGCTACAATTCATCACCATAGACCCTGATGACGAGTTTTCTATTCTGGAAACTACTTTGGATGTGGACCAGTGGTATGCCTTTCGTCCGGTAATGCCTACCGACAGATTGTCTAATATCAATTACGGACAGAAGAATGAGGACTTGTCGGATACCAAAATACTGAAGGTAAATGGCATAGGCAACGGATACTCCAATATCTTCTATTTCCGCAAACGCAGTAAGGGATGGGAGCTGTACAAATATGAAGACACGAGCATTTAAAATAAAGGAGGAAAGGTTTGAGGAAGATACCCAATACATTTGGAATTGACGTTACTGCTGCAAGATTTCTGGAATACGGTTCGGAGGATGAACTGCAGGAGCTGATTGCAGCAGGACAGGTCGTTGCGCCCTGGCTGCATATCGGTGGAGGGAGCAACCTACTCTTTATTAAGGATTATGAAGGCACGGTACTGCATTCACGTATCGGTGGCCTGGAGGTGACGTCAGAGGATGAGGAGCACGTGTCGGTGCGTGTGGGCGCCGGTGTGGTATGGGACGATTTTGTGGCCTACTGTGTGGAGCGGCATTGGTATGGTGCCGAGAACCTTTCGCTGATACCGGGTGAGGTGGGGGCGAGCGCAGTACAGAATATCGGTGCCTATGGTGTGGAAGTAAAGGACCTGATAACATCCGTGGAAACCATAAACATGGCAAGGGAGAAGCGTATCTACGGGGTGGACGAATGCGGCTACTCCTACAGAAAGAGCTTGTTTAAGCAACCGGAGATGAAGACCGTGTTTGTGACTTACGTGAACTTCTGCCTGGGTAAACGGGAACATTATACATTGGATTACGGTACTATCCGGCAGGAGCTGGAGAAATATCCGGTGCTGAATCTGGAAACTTTGCGCCGCGTGATTATAGACATCCGTCAAAGCAAGTTGCCCGACCCGAAGGTGCTGGGCAATGCGGGTAGTTTTTTTATGAACCCCATCGTGCCGCGTCGGCAGTTCGAGTCTTTGCAACGGGAATATCCGGATATGCCCCACTATGATGTGGATGCCGGCCGGGTAAAGATACCGGCTGCCTGGATGATAGACCGGTGTGGCTGGAAAGGGAAGGCGCTGGGGCCTGCTGCGGTGCACGGCCGGCAGGCGTTGGTACTGGTGAACTCGGGTGGTGCCACGGGAGCGGATATTGTTGCTCTTTCGGATGCCGTGCGGGCTTCTGTCCGCGAGAAATTCGGCATTGACATTCACCCGGAAGTTTGTTTGATAAAATAGTAAGAGAGTTTTGACGCACCCAAACATCGTTGTATATAACCTGATTTTAGAAATTTATTTGATTTAGTCAATGGGAAAACTCAGAATACTAGGAAGCGGAACTTCGACCGGAGTGCCTGAGATAGGCTGTACTTGTCCGGTCTGCACTTCCACTGACCCGCGGGACAACCGCTTGCGTGCGTCATCCCTGCTGCATACGGATGATGCGGTGATATTGATAGATTGTGGCCCTGACTTTAGGGAACAGATGCTGCGCGCCTCTTCTTTTGAGAAGATAGACGGCGTACTGGTGACACACGAACACTATGACCATGTGGGCGGTCTGGATGATTTGCGCCCGTTCGGCCGTTTTGCCGATATCCCTATCTATTCCGATGCCTACACTGCTGCCCATCTGCGGGCAAGGATGCCTTACTGCTTTGTCGATAAAGTATATCCGGGAGTTCCGCGTATCTATCTGCAGGAAGTGGAGGCGGGGCAGGCGTTCCACATCAACCGGACGGAGGTGCTGCCTTTACGGGTGATGCACGGTAGGCTTCCCATCCTGGGCTACCGCATTGGCGGCCGGCTGGGATATATTACGGATATGCACATGATGCCTGAAGAATCTTATGAACAATTGAAGGGCTTGGACGTTTTGGTAATGAATGCTTTACGGCCAAAGCCGCATCCTACGCACCAGAGTATTTCGGAGGCGTTGGAGGCTGCCGGACGTATTGGTGCCAAAGAGACCTATTTTATCCATATGAGCCATCATGCAGGGCTTCATGCCGACATCGAAAAGCTGTTGCCACCCCATGTACACTTTGCCTACGATGGACTTGAAATAGATTTCTAAACTTTTTGAAACATTTGTTTTGTTTTATTAGTAGAAAATGCTATTTTTGCCAAAAGTTGATGAATAAATGCCATGAAACTCCGACTCCTCATACAGATAGCTGTCGTTGTGTCCATAGTGCTGCTATGTACCGGTTTTGGCGTGTATTCCTTCCTGCGGTTGAATTCGGTGGAGAACCGGCAGGATTTCAATCTTTATACTTTGGTGCCGCAAGATGCCACAGCCATACTCGAAACTGACCGTATGGCAGACCTCGTGGAAGATATCAATGAACTGAATTGCAGCAAAGACAATCATTTTCTATACGTATCGGAGCTTTTTGTTTACTTGAAGAAATATTTGTATACTTTGGTGGAGGATACTCCGCATGGACTGAGTAAACAGATGAACAAGATGCTGATTAGCTTTCACGAGCCGGATACACCGATGAACCAAGTATTGTATTGCAGTTTGGGTTCGGGTGATTATGAGTTGGTGGAGTCTTTTGTGGAGAAGTACTGCTCCAGTTCGTTTCCTTCCAAGTATTTCGATTACAAGGGAGAGGAGATACGTATCTATCCCATGGCAGACGGTCGTTTTCTGGCTGCCTACTTCACTCCCGATTTTCTGGTTGTAAGTTTCCAGAAGCGTTTGATAGAACATGTGATTGATGCGCGGCGCAGCAAAAAGTCCCTGATGAACCTCCCTTCTTTCCGCACTATGTACGCGGGCAAGCAGAGTAACGTGGCTGCCACGGTCTATGTGCGTATGAAAGGAGTGGATATGGGGAAGCCTACGGACGGTATCCGTTCGCAGACGCAGCTGGGCAGTTGGGCGGAGTTTGACATGAAGTTCAATGAAGATGCCATTTATTGCTCCGGCATCAGCCATGGGTCGGATTCCACACAGACGTTTATCAATGCCTTGCGGGTGCAGCAGCCGGTAGAGGACGGATTTTCCGGGGCTCTGCTTCCGTCTTCCACTTTTTTTTACGATCGCTGGGCAATGTCTGACAGAAATTCCTGGTTTGGCTTTACTGCCAGTCAGGAGTATGCCAAGGCCACCTATTCAGACTATATCAAGCAGCGCGACGAGGAGTGGATTGCTTACTTGAATGAGCATGCGGGCGAGAGCGTGATGTCTTGCTTGTTCCAGTCTAAAGACACGTTGGACAAGCTGCCTTGCGCCGTGATGTGTATCCCTCTCAAGGATGAACTGGCAGCGGAACGCCGCTTGCAGTCTCTGCTTTACAGTACCCCCAAGGAAGAGGATGCTCCGCTTATGCCGAAGGTGGTTTCAAATAATTCGTTGTATCCCAAAGCAAGGAAGTTCCCTAAATATGTGTTGCCCCGTAACACGCTGCTCACCCAACTGACGGGCATCACGGAGTCTGCCCTTTATACCTTTGCCTGTTTCTATCGGGGTAGTCTGTTGCTGGCTCCCGATGCACTGAGCCTTTCGGCCTATATTGAGGCGGTGGAGAGTGGAGATGTGTTAGACGGAACACCGGTGTACGAAGAGGGCATAGGCAGTCTTTCACCCATATATAATTTTGTGATGATGGTGGATATGGAGATGATGCTGAGCCAGCCTGAAACGTATGTGCGTCTGATACCGAACTTCTTCTTCCGTCAATCCAACTTCTTCCGTCATTTCATGCTTGCAGTACAATTCACTTGTACAGAAGGGGTGGTTTATCCGAATATCGTATTGCTTTATAAAGGGTGATTAATCGGTCATTCTGTAGAGTGCTGAGGGAAAATAAGCACGAGGAAAGTCAAAATACACACTCACCACAGATTGCACAGATTAAAACAGCTAAAAAATCTTGATTATCAAAATTCTAGAATAAACTGTGTTAATCTGTGCAATCTGTGGTGAATTATAACATATTCTTAGAACGGCAGGTCATCCTTTGCATCCCCTGCGAGGAATTCCGGTGCGGCAGTGGGAGCCGGCGGTGGAACGGGAGCGCCCGGAGCGGGTGCGGCAGTGCTTACGCGTTCTACCTTCCATGCGCGAATACTGTTGAACCAACGGTCTTGCCATTGGCGTGCGTCTACATCAAAAGATACTGTCAGCTCTTCGCCCATCTGAATATTGAACTGTTCGATTTTGTCCGCTCCAAATACGTCAAAACACATTTTGCGCGGATATTGGCCATGGTCTTCAATCACATATTCTTGTGATTTCCATTCGTTACCTGACTTGGAAACTCCGCCTCTGGGCTGGAGTATAGCGATGATTTTTCCTGTAAATTCCATTGTTTTCTTTTTAAATGATGCGGCGAAGTTACAATTTTTTAGGAATATGAGACGAATATTCGGCTGTTTTTTCTTGCTATTTCTTTGTCGTAGGGAATTCTTTTTTTAACTTTGTCCGTCAGTTTGAAAAAGATAAAAACGGTTTCTAAGACGTTAGCAAAATAAAAAACTTAAATATACAGAAGATATGAAATTTATCGTTTCGAGTACTGCGCTCTCCAGTCATTTGCAGGCTATCAGCCGTGTGATTAATTCGAAGAATGCGTTGCCTATTTTGGATTGTTTCCTCTTTGAACTGCAAGACGGAACCTTGTCTGCAACTGTTTCCGACAGTGAAACGACGATGGTCACTACGGTCGAAGTGAATGAAAGTGATATGGACGGCCGTTTTGCCGTCACAGCCAAAACCCTTTTGGACGCTTTGAAGGAAATTCCCGAACAACCGTTGACTTTTGAAATCAATACGGATTCCCTTGAAATCACGGTACAGTATCAGAACGGTAAATACAGCCTGATGGGGCAGAATGCGGACGAGTTCCCGCAGTCTGCCATGTTGGGTGACAATGCCGTACGTGTGGAAATGGATGCACAAGTGTTGCTGGGTGGTATCAACCGTGCCGTGTTTGCTACGGCTGATGACGAGCTTCGTCCCGTGATGAACGGTATCTATTTCGATATCACAACGGAGGACATCACGATGGTGGCATCAGACGGTCATAAGCTGGTGCGCTGCAAGACACTGGCCGCCAAAGGTAACGAACGTGCCGCCTTTATCCTGCCCAAGAAGCCGGCTTCGCTGATGAAGAATCTGCTGCCGAAAGAGCAAGGCATGGTGACTATCGAGTTCGACGAACGCAACGCTGTGTTCACACTGGAAAGCTACCGCATGGTGTGCCGTCTTATCGAAGGACGCTATCCCAACTACAACTCTGTGATTCCGCAGAACAACCCTTATAAAGTGACGGTAGACCGCCTGCAACTGCTCGGTGCTTTGCGCCGCGTGTCCATCTTCTCCTCGCAGGCAAGCAGCCTTATCAAGCTCCGTATGCAGGAGAATCTGATTGTCATCTCCGCACAGGACATCGACTTCTCTACATCGGCCGAAGAAACACTGGTTTGCCAATATGCGGGCAATCCGATGAGCATCGGTTTCAAGTCCACTTTCCTGATTGACATTCTGAATAACATTTCTGCCGATGAAATCGTTATCGAACTGGCAGATCCTTCACGTGCAGGTGTCATTATTCCGGTAGAGCAGGAAGAGAACGAAGACTTGCTGATGTTGCTGATGCCGATGATGCTGAATGACTGATGAATATTAGCAATCGGATTATGAGCTACGAGCTACAAGTGGCTGCGCAATTATGCCGCACGGTACTTGTAGCTCGTGGCTTGTAAGTTAAACTTATAATTTATAGCTCATAGCCAGAGCTTATAAAACGAAAAAACAATGAAATTGAATCTGAAAAATCCGATAGTCTTTTTTGATTTGGAGACTACGGGTACCAATATCAACTCAGACCGAATTGTCGAAATCTGTTACCTCAAGGTATATCCCAACGGGAATGAGGAGTCCAAAACCATGCGTATCAACCCCGAAATGCCCATTCCTGCCGAAGCATCTGCCGTTCATGGCATCTACGATGCCGATATAGCCGACTGCCCCACATTCAAGGAAGTGGCGCGCAACATTGCCAATGACATTGAAGGATGCGACTTGGCGGGCTTCAACTCCAACCGTTTTGATATCCCCGTCCTGGCGGAAGAGTTCCTTCGTGCCGGTGTGGACATTGACATGAGCCGCCGCAAGTTTGTGGACGTGCAGGTCATTTTCCACAAGATGGAGCAACGCACGCTATCTGCTGCCTATAAATTCTATTGCGGCAAGAATTTGGAAGACGCCCATACGGCAGAGGCTGATACACGTGCCACCTACGAAGTGCTGATGTCGCAGTTGGACCGCTATCCGGAGTTGCAGAATGACGTGGCTTTCCTTGCCGACTATTCCAGCTTCAACAAGAATGTGGACTTTGCCGGTCGTATGGTCTACGATGACAAAGGTGTGGAAGTATTCAACTTCGGCAAGTACAAGGGCATGTCGGTATCCGATGTCCTGAAGCGCGATCCCGGCTATTACAGCTGGATTCTGAACAGTGATTTTACCCTGAATACCAAAGCCACGCTGACCAAGATACGTCTGCGTGAAATGACTCAGAAATAAATGGCAAATATACTGAAAGGGAAGAAAATAGTATTGGGCATTACGGGCAGCATTGCCGCCTATAAAGCATGCTATATTATTCGCGGACTGATTAAGCGTGGTGCAGAGGTGCAGGTGGTCATTACGCCTGCCGGAAAAGAATTTATTACCCCTATCACGCTCTCTGCCCTGACCAGCAAACCGGTTATCAGTGAGTTCTTTGCCCAACGCGATGGTACCTGGAACAGCCATGTGGACCTCGGTCTGTGGGCAGATGCCATGCTGATAGCCCCGGCTACGGCTTCCACCATCGGCAAGATGGCGAATGGCGTGGCAGACAATATGCTGATTACCACCTATCTTTCCGCCAAAGCTCCGGTGTTTGTGGCGCCTGCCATGGACCTGGACATGTATGCCCATCCTTCCACCCAAAAGAATCTGGATACACTCCGCTCTTATGGAAACCACATCATAGAACCTGCTACGGGAGAACTCGCCAGCCATCTGGTGGGGAAAGGCCGTATGGAGGAGCCGGAGAATATCATCCGCCACCTGGAAATGTACTTTGCTGCCAAAGAGGGCGACCTGGTGGGCAAGACAGTGATGATAACCGCAGGACCTACTTATGAGAAGATAGACCCGGTGCGCTTCATCGGCAACTATTCTTCCGGCAAGATGGGACTTGCCCTGGCAGATGAATGTACCGCCAGAGGGGCCAAGGTGATACTGATTGCCGGTCCGGTGCAGCAAGGCACTTACTTCCCGATGCACCAGTACTATGCGGTAGAGTCGGCGCAGGAGATGTTCGAGGCTGCATCTGCCGCCTTTGTCCATGCCGATGCCGCCATCTTGACGGCTGCCGTGGCAGACTACACCCCCGAACAAGTGGCGGATGAGAAAATCAAGCGCGAAAAGACCGGGGAGATGAGTTTGAACTTGAAACCTACCCGCGACATAGCCGCTTTCTTAGGCAATCTGAAGAACGATGCGGAGCACTGTCAACGCCTCCTCATAGGCTTTGCCCTTGAGACTCATAACGAGCAGATGAATGCGGAAGACAAGCTCAACCGCAAGAATCTGGACTTCATCGTGCTGAACTCCCTGAACGACAAGGGAGCCGGTTTTCGTTGCGATACCAATAAAATCAGTATCATAGACCACCAGGGAAAGACGGACTACCCCTTGAAGTCCAAAGCCGAAGTGGCTGCCGACATCGTAGACCGTCTGGTGAAAGATTTAAATAGTAAATAGTAAATCGTAAATCGTCAATATCCTTATGTTGCGTTCGCTTTACATACAGAATTATGCGCTTATTGAAAAGCTCGATATCAGCTTCAGCAGCGGTTTCTCGGTGATAACGGGTGAGACCGGTGCTGGAAAATCCATTATTCTGGGTGCCATCGGTCTGCTGCTGGGACAGCGTGCCGATGTGAAAGCCATTCGTGTAGGAGCTTCGAAGTGCATTATCGAGGCCCGTTTTGATATTTCCGCTTACGGTATGCAGCCTTTCTTTGAGGAGAATGAGTTGGAGTACGAGGAAGAATGCATCCTGCGCCGCGAGGTGTCCGCTTCGGGCAAGAGCCGGGCATTCATCAATGACACGCCTGCTTCATTGGCTCAGATGAAGGAGTTGGGAGAACTGCTGATTGACGTGCATTCCCAGCATCAGAACCTATTGCTGAACAAGGAAGGATTTCAGTTGAATGTACTGGACATCTTGTCGCATAACGAAGAGGCCTTGTCTGCTTACCAGCATATCTTCGGAGCATGGAAGCAGGCACAGCAGGATTTGGAGGCCCTTGTTGCCCGTGCCAATCAGGATAAGTCGGACGAAGACTATATCCGTTTCCAACTGGAACAGTTGGAAGAGGCACACTTGTCTGCCGGTGAGCAGGAGGAGCTGGAGCAAGAGGCAGATACGCTGAGCCATGCGGAAGAGATAAAGGCCGGACTCTATCGGGTAGGGCAGACGCTCTACTCGGACGAAGGAGGCTTGTTGTCCGGGCTGAAGGAATGCCTGAACACGATGCTCGGCCTGCAGAGGGTTTATCCGGTTGCCGGGGAACTTGCCGAACGCATGGAAAGCACTTATATCGAGTTGAAGGATATTTCGCAGGAAGTGTCGGGTAAGGAGGATGAAATAGAGTTCAACCCCGAACGTCTGGATGAAGTGAACGAACGTCTGAACTTGATTTATACGCTCCAACAGAAGCACCGCGTTTCCACTGTCGGTGAACTTCTGGCGCTGACGGATGAATACGCCGCCAAACTCTCAGCCATCACTTCGTCCGACGAGCACATCGAGGAACTGAAAGCGCGTTGCGACGCTTTATATAATAAGGTGAAAAAGCAGGCTGCCGTCCTCACCAAGGCGCGTACTGCCGCTGCCCGTGAAGTGGAGAAGCAGATGGCTGCGCGGCTGGTTCCGTTGGGCATGCCCAATGTCCGTTTCCAGGTAGAGATAGGTGCCCGCAAAGAGCCGGGCATACACGGGGCGGATACTGTGAACTTCTTGTTTTCCGCGAATAAGAACGGGGCATTGCAAAGCGTCTCCTCCGTAGCTTCGGGTGGTGAAATAGCCCGCGTCATGCTCTCCATCAAAGCAATGATAGCCGGTGCCGTCAAGCTTCCTACCATTGTATTCGACGAAATAGATACCGGAGTCTCCGGCGAGATAGCCGACCGCATGGCGGATATCATGCAGGAGATGGGCGAGCAGGACCGCCAGGTAATCAGCATTACCCATCTACCCCAGATTGCTGCCCGTGGACGCGCCCATTACAAGGTGTACAAGCAGGACAACGAAACGGAAACAAACAGTCACATCCGTCGTCTGACCGACGATGAACGCGTGGAAGAAATAGCCCATATGCTGAGTGGTGCTAAGCTGACCGAAGCCGCACTGAACAATGCCAGAGCATTGCTGGAAGTATCAAATAGTAAATAGTAAATCGTCAAATAGTAAATACCCATATATGGTTGATAACAGTGAAATGATTTTCGGCGTCCGTGCCGTGATAGAAGCCATTCAGGCAGGAAAAGAGATAGACAAGATATTGGTAAAGAAGGACATTCAGAGTGATTTGTCAAAAGAGCTGTTCGCTGTCTTGAAAGGGACTTTGATACCGGTACAGCGCGTTCCGGTGGAACGCATCAACCGCGTGACGCGTAAGAATCACCAGGGAGTGATTGCCTTCATCTCTTCAGTCACTTACCAGAAGACGGAGGACTTGGTACCTTTCCTTTTCGAGCAGGGCAAGAATCCTCTGTTTGTGATGCTTGACGGCATCACGGATGTCCGCAATTTCGGCGCCATTGCCCGTACTTGCGAGTGTGCGGCGGTAGATGCCGTGATTATCCCTGCACGGAACAGTGTATCAGTCAACGCAGACGCCATGAAAACCTCGGCAGGAGCCTTGCACACTTTGCCCGTTTGCCGCGAACACAGCTTGAAAGAGACCCTGCAATTCCTCAAGAATAGTGGTTTCCATATCGTGGCAGCCACGGAGAAAGGCGATTACGACTATACCAAAGCCGACTATACCGGTCCGATGTGCATCATTATGGGTGCCGAAGACAAGGGGGTGTCCTATGACAACCTGGCGTTGTGTGACGAGTGGGTGAAAATTCCCATGTTGGGAACCATCGAGTCCCTCAATGTTTCCGTTGCAGCCGGCATTTTGATTTATGAAGCGGTAAAACAAAGAACCAACTAAGATATGAAAAAGAAATTGCTGTTGATGCTCACTCTCTGTTTATTGGCTCAGTGGAGTGTGGCACAAGCCCCGAAGTGGGTAGACAAAGCCAAACGTGCCGTTTTTTCGGTGGTGACCTACGACCAGGACGATAAGATACTGAATACTGGAAACGGCTTTTTTGTCACTGAAGATGGCGTTGCACTTTCTGACTACACCTTGTTCAAAGGTGCCCGGCGCGCCGTTGTGATGAGCTCGGACGGGGCACAGATGCCGGTGGAGGCCATTATGGGGGCCGATGACATGTACGATGTTGTCAAGTTCCGTGTCGGCATACCCGGAAAGAAAGTCACGGCACTCACTGTGGCAGCTGTGGCTCCGGCTGCCGGCGCGGATGTATATCTGCTGCCTTATTCCACCCAGAAGGACCGTTCCTTCACTGCCGGGAAAGTAAAGGAAGCTGATAAGATTTCCGGTAACTATTCCTATTATACACTTGATATGCGTTTGAAGGACAAGATGGTGAGTTGTCCGCTGATGACTGTGGACGGGCAGGTCTTCGGCCTTGCGCAGAAGTCCTCCGGACAAGACACGGCTACCATCTGCTATGCCATTGATGCCAATTTCGCCATGTCGCAGAATATCTCCGCATTGTCTTATGGAGATATGTCATTGAAGGGCATCGGTATCAAGAAGGCATTGCCCGATACCGAAGAGCAGGCTTTGGTGTTCCTCTACATGGCTTCTTCCCAACTGTCTCCGGAGAAGTATATGGAGACTCTGAACGATTTCATTGCACAATATCCTGCCAGTGCCGACGGTTATCTGCGCCGTGCTTCCCAGCATCTGTTCATGTCCCGTGAAGATGCTTCCATGGATAAGGTCGCCGCAGATATGGATAAGGCTTTGGAGGTTGCCGCAAAGAAAGATGATGTGTATTACAACCGGGCCAAGATAATCTATAATTATGCATTGGGCAAGCCCGAGAAAGTTTATAAGGACTGGTCGCTCGACAAGGCTCTGGACGAGGTACGGAAAGCGATAGCCATTGACGAGCTTCCGGTTTATGTCCAGTTGGAGGGTGACATCCTGTTTGCCAAGCAGGACTATCCGTCGGCATTTACCAGCTATGATAAAGTGAATAAGACCATTCTGGCCTCTCCGGCTACCTTCTTCAGTGCTGCCAAGACCAAGGAACTGATGCAGGCGCCTGCCGAAGAGGTACTGGCTCTGATGGACAGTTGTGTGGCCCGCTTTACCCAGCCCTATACGGAGGAAGCCGCCCCTTACTTGCTGGAGCGTGCCCAAGCCCGTATGAATACAGACCAGGCGCGTAATGCCATGCTGGATTATGACGCCTATTACAATGCCGTGAACGGTAAAGTGAACGACATGTTCTACTATTACCGTGAGCAGGCTGCTTTGAAGGCCAAGCAGTACCAGCGTGCGCTGGACGATATGGCGAAGGCCATCGAACTGAATCCGGAAGATTTGACCTACCGTGCCGAACTGGCAGTGGTGAATCTTCGCGTGGGACGTTACGAGGAGGCGTTGAATGTGCTGAAGGCTGCTCTGGAGAAAGACCCTAAATATGCCGAAGCCTACCGTCTGATGGGTATCGCCCAGCTGCAGATGAAGAAGGACAAGGAAGCTTGTGCCAGCTTTGCCAAGGCAAAGGAATTGGGTGATCCCAATGTGGATGCTTTGATAGAGAAGCATTGCAAGTAAAGGGATGGGATAGAATAAAGGCTCTACTTTCGCAAGCAGAGCCTCTGTTTTGGGGAACTCCCCCGTGTTAAATGAGTTAAGTCTAGGTATAACAGGTTATGAGTGAAATTACGTTGTTTTATTTATAAAATGCGTGGATTTCCGGAATACTGCATATACTTCGGATTTTTTTATGAGAAAAAAGAAAATAGACCCGATTATTAATAAAAACAAACTTTGACAATCATGAAGAAAGTGATTTGCAGCCAGAAGGCACCGGGCGCCATAGGCCCTTATAGCCAAGCTATCGAAGCCGGCGGAATGGTATTTGTATCAGGTCAGTTGCCTATTGACGCAGCTACCGGAGTGATGGCTGAAGGTGCTGAAGCGCAAGCCCGCCAGTCCTTGGAGAATATAAAGCATATTCTGGAAGAGGCAGGGCTGGGTATGGCGAATATTGTGAAGACAACTGTTTTCCTGGCAGACATGTCCTTGTTCGCTGATATGAACAAGGTATATGCCACTTATTTTGACGGTGCTTTCCCGGCACGTTCGGCTGTGGCAGTGAAGGCGCTGCCCAAAGATGCCTTAGTAGAGATTGAGTGCATCGCGGTTCGCTAACAAGTCGGCCACAATGAAACTGCTGCCTCCCACGAAGATGAAATCTTCCGGGAGGCTTTTTTCTTGTGCGGCCCGCACGGCGGCAGGTACATCAGGATAGCAATGTCCTTCCAGCCCTGCTGCTTCGGCAAGCTCCTGTAGTTCGCTTTCGGGCAATGCTCGCTTCACGCTGGCTTTGGTGAAGTAGTAGGTCGCTTCCCGGGGCAGCAGGGCCAGTACCCCCCGTATATCCTTGTCATTCACCATGCCTATGATGATGTGTAGCTGGCGGTAAGCCTGCTGTTTCAGTTGTTCTGTAATGTAGGTGATGCCTCCCACATTGTGGCCGGTGTCACAAATCAGGGTGGGCGACTCCTGCAGTTTTTGCCAGCGTCCCATCAAGCCTGTCAGTTCCACCACACGGGCAAAGCCACTGCGCACTGCTTGTCCGTCCAGCCGGTAGCCGGCTTCTTTCAGTAGCGGGAGGGCGGTGAGGATGGTCCGGGCATTTTTCTGCTGGTAGAGCCCTTTCAGTTCGTATTCTATTCCGGGATAGTCTTCACGGTCATTCTCCTCGGCAAAGTAGATGGGAGCACCCGTTGTCTGTGCTTTTTCCAGAAATACCGGTTTCGTTTCGGGAGTGGTCTCGCCGATTACAACGGGGATACCGCTTTTAATGATTCCTGCCTTCTCTCCTGCGATTTTTGCCAAGGTGTCCCCCAGGAATTGGGTATGGTCAAAACTGATGTTGGTGATGATGCATACATCCGGACGGATGATATTGGTGCAGTCCAGGCGTCCGCCTAGTCCCACCTCGATTACGGCTACATCCACCTTTTCATCGGCAAAGTAGCGGAAGGCCATGGCGGTGGTCAGCTCAAAGAAAGAGGGATGGAGGGGTTCGAAGAAGCCACGTTCCTGCTCTACAAAACGGATGACGTATTCCTCGGGTATAGGCTGTCCGTTAATCCGGATGCGCTCCCGGAAATCCACCAGATGGGGCGAGGTATAGAGCCCGACCCTGTATCCTGCCTCTTGCAGTATGGCGGCAAGCGTATGCGAGCAGGAACCCTTTCCATTGGTACCGGCCACATGAATGCTGCGGAAACTGCGGTGGGGATGTTCGAAGTGTGCGTCCAGGGTCAGAGTGTTTTCCAACCCTTCCTTGTATGCTGAGCCGCCCACTTGCTGAAACATGGGCACACTGTTATATAAGTAAGTTAAAGTGTCCTGATAATCCATCTTTTATAATATTTAACGGAGAAGCAATCCTTTCTCCCTATTAATTTGTTATCTTTAAAAGCGACAAAGATAATGCAGACCGAACGCAATCAAGCTTGCTTGAAATTGCTTGCAGTGTAGCTTATCTTAAGCTTATGCAAAGGTATTAACAATTTAAATCTAACGTGTATGGGAGCTAAGAAAAATTTTGTGATTGATACGAATGTGATTCTTCACGATTATAACTGTTTGAAGAATTTTCAAGAGAATGACATTTATCTTCCCATCGTAGTCCTTGAAGAACTGGACAAATTCAAGAAAGGTAATGAGCAGATTAATTTCAATGCGCGTGAGTTTGTCCGTGAGCTAGATTTGATTACCGATGACAATCTGTTCACCAAAGGGGCGCCATTGGGAGAGGGCTTGGGCCGTCTGTTTGTGGTGGCAGGCATGGTGGACTCTCCCCGAGTACGTGATTCCTTTCCCGAACGCATCCCCGACCATCAGATTCTGTCGGTAGTGGACTGGCTTTCCACCAAAAAGCCTAAAATGAAAACCATCCTTGTCACGAAAGACGTGAATCTGCGCATGAAGGCGCGTTCCATCGGTCTGCTGTGCGAAGACTACATCAATGATAAGGTAATCAATGTGGATATATTCGAAAAGTCGAATGAAGTGTTCGAGGGTATTGACCCTGCGCTGATAGACCGCATTTATTCTTCCAAAGAAGGACTGGACATCAACGAGTTCGATTTTAAGGACATCATTCGTCCCAACGAATGCTTTGTGCTGAAGAGTGACCGCAGCAGTGTGCTTGCACGTTATAATCCCTTTACCCATTCGATTTGCCGGGTCAACAAGACAAAGAACTATGGCATTGAACCGCGTAATGCCGAGCAGAGCTTTGCTTTTGAGGTGCTGAACGACCCGAATATCAAGCTGGTTGCCCTGACCGGTAAGGCGGGAACCGGTAAGACCCTGCTGGCACTGGCCGCCGCATTGGGAAAACTTACCGACTACAAGCAGATTCTTCTGGCACGTCCCATCGTGGCCTTATCCAATAAAGACCTTGGATTCCTTCCTGGTGATGCCAATGAGAAAGTGGCTCCTTACATGCAGCCTTTGTTCGATAATTTGAATGTAATCAAGCATCAGTTCGCTGCCAATTCCTCTGAAGTGAAACGCTTGGAGGATATGCAAAAAAGTGAACAATTGGTCATCGAGGCATTAGCCTTTATCCGTGGGCGCAGCTTGAGCGAAACCTACTGTATTATCGATGAAGCCCAGAACCTGACCCCACATGAGATTAAGACCATCATCACCCGTGCCGGCGAAGGTACAAAAATGGTGTTTACCGGTGATATTCAGCAGATAGACCAACCCTATCTGGACAGTCAGTCCAACGGGCTTGTCTATATGATAGACCGCATGAGAGACCAGAATTTGTTTGCCCATGTCAATCTGGTGAAAGGGGAGCGCAGCCAGTTGAGCGAGTTGGCAAGTAATCTGATGTAGCGGATACCGCATTTTCCGGGGCAAAACTATTTCTATCCCGCTTTCTGACTGTTAAAACGGGGGAGGTGGGATGGTTTCTTTATAGACGATAAATAATTGTTATAACATTTTTTTATCGATTTATTGTCTGTTTTGACTAAAATAGTGTATCTTTGCCTCGCCTAAAACAAAACTGTCAAGCGAAATGAAGCGAAATTTTTTTCATCGGTATCTTTCCGCGAAAGTGCTTCCGATATGGACTATTCTGTTAATTGATGTATTTATCATCGTCATATCCAGTCTGTTGGCCTATGCTCTCCGATATGATTTCAGAAGCATTTTTCTGGAATCATCTACCATTGACAAGACCATTTTATGGACGGTTGCTGTCAACCTGATTTTCTTCCGTGTTTTCCGTACGTATTCCAATGTACTGCGCTTTTCCTCCTTTGTGGATATCATGCGCATTTTTGTGTCATTGACGGTGTCGTATGCACTGCTGATGATAACGAGCGTCCTGACGGAAAGCTATTTGGAGTTTAACCTGGCTCCGGTCAGCGTGCTGTTCATGTCCTATATCATCAGCTTTGCCATGATGGCATGCTCCCGTGTGATTGTCAAGACTTTCTTCGAGGCGCTGAACTTCGACGGCACCCATAGTGCCAATGTGTTCATTTACGGTGCCAAGGAAGCCGGGGTCAACATTGCCAAGGCATTGCGTGTCAATCTGCGCAACCACTACCGTCTGCGCGGATTCATTGCGGACGAACCTGAACTTATCAATAAGGTGATGATGGGTGTCAAGGTGTTCCCTAACGACGATACGCTGATTGATGTGCTGAACGACCGGGATGTGCAGACCATCATCATTTCTCCCGCCAAGATGGAGGAACTGAAGAAGTCCGACATGGCTGACCGCCTGCTGGTGCACAACATCAAACTGATGACCGCACCCCCCTTGAGTGAGTGGAACGGTCAGGCGCTGAGCCGTACGCAGCTGAAGGAAATTCAGATTGAGGACTTGCTTCAGCGCAATCCCATCGAGATAGATATCCATAAGGTTGCCTCTCATCTGGAAGGCAAGCGTGTGATGATTACGGGCGCCGCCGGTTCTATCGGCAGCGAAATCATGCGCCAGGTGGCTTCGTTCAATCCCTACAAGCTTATTTTAGTGGACCAGGCCGAGACTCCTCTGCATGACATCCGTCTGGAACTTCAGGACCGTTGGCGCGACATCGATGCCGAGACCATCATAGCCGACATCTCCAATGCCACGCGCATGGAGGATATCTTCAGGGAGTTCAAGCCCCAGTATATTTTCCATGCGGCCGCCTACAAGCATGTGCCGATGATGGAGGACAACGTTTCCGAGTCCATCCAGGTGAACGTATTCGGTACGCGCACCGTTGCCGATCTTGCCGTGAAATACGGTGCCGAGAAGTTTGTGATGATTTCTACGGACAAGGCTGTTAACCCTACAAACGTGATGGGCTGTTCCAAGCGTATTTGCGAGATTTATGTGCAGTCTCTTGCGAAGAAGTTGCAGAAGGAGGGAGGCCATGCTACTCAGTTCATCACTACGCGTTTCGGCAATGTGCTGGGTTCCAACGGTTCTGTCATTCCCCGTTTCCGCGACCAGATTCAGCGTGGCGGCCCGGTGACAGTGACCCATCCTGAGATAATCCGTTACTTCATGACCATTCCCGAAGCTTGCCGCCTTGTCCTTGAGGCCGGCAGTATGGGTAACGGCGGTGAAATCTATATCTTCGACATGGGTAAGCCGGTGAAGATTGTGGACCTTGCCAAGCGTATGATCAGCCTTTCCGGACGTACGGATGTGAAGATTGAATTTACCGGTCTCCGTCATGGCGAGAAGCTCTACGAGGAACTCTTGAATGTGAAGGAGCTTACAAAGCCCACCTATCATGAGAAGATTATGATTGCCACGGTGCGTGAGTATGACTATGACGAGGTGAAGGAGCGTATCCAGAAGCTGATTGATGTAAGTTACACTTATGACCAGATGAAAATTGTTGCTGCCATGAAGGATATTGTTCCGGAATTCGTGAGCAAGAATTCCTGCTTTGAGGCGCTGGATAAGAAGAAATGAAAAGATAGCGGTATAGTATAAAATGAAAGGGTGATAATGTCATTGTAGTGTTATCACCCTTTCAATTTTATTGTCTTCTTGTCAGCCTTTTGTCTCATTCATGTGAAGAGAAGTATTTCAAGAACTGTGTACGTTCGAAGGTATTGACTCCCTTCGGGTCGTTTACGTTCAGAATACCTTTGAACTGGCTGATGGTTTCCATACCTTTGCGGTCCATCCACAAGTTGAGGAAGCGGATGTATTCTTCAATGATGGTAGCTGAATTCTGATAAAGCACACTGCATATCTCTACGGCCGAAGCACCTGCCAATATTGCCTTGACAACGCCTTCGGGCGAGTGGATACCACCGGAAGCGGCATAGTCCAGCTTGTTTACGGCTGCCGAAGCGATGCCTATCCAGCGCAGGGCTTTGGACAAATCGGCTTCATTGCTGAATACGTTGCCGGATACTTGTAGCATTTTCTCAATGTTGATGTCCGGCTGGTAGAAGCGGTTGAACAGCACTACTGCGGCGGCACCGTTGGCATACAGCTGGTCTATCAGAGCTATCGGATTGGTCAGGTTGTCACCCAGCTTCATGATGACGGGTATCTTGACCGTCTTCTTGATGTGGCTCAGAATGTCGATGTGGCGTTGCTCGAAGGTTCCATATGTATACTGTACATCCGTCTGCAGTGCAAGGATATTGATTTCCAGTGCGTCTGCACCGGCTTCTTCTATTTTGGCGGCAAATTCCACCCAGTCGGCATTCTGATAGCAGTTGATGCTGGCTATGATGGGGATATTGCAAACCTTTTTGCTTTCCTTAATCAGGTTCAGATATTCACCCAGCTTATGTTCGCGGATATATCCTACAAGATAGTCACTGCCTTCGGGATACATATTCGGGTCTCCCAGCCAGTCAGCCTCCATCATGATTTGCTCTTCAAAAAGTGATTTTAGCACAATGGCACCTGCGCCGGCCTCAGATAGTTTCTGGTTCTTGGCGGCGCTGTCTGTCAGTCCGGAGCTGCTGACGATAATGGGGTTTCTGAGTTTCAGCCCTGCAAAAGTAGTTTCTAATGTTGCCATGATAATGATTTTTTATGGTTAATAGTTTCTTTCTCCAAAAATCTTGCTTCCTACACGTATCAAGGTGCTCCCGGCTGCAATGGCCTCGTGATAGTCGTGAGACATCCCCATGGACAGTTCCCGGAATGACTCTGCATCGGCAAACCACTTGGCTTTCACTTCATTGAAGAAGCTACTTAAAGAACAAAACTCAGTTTTGATTTGTTCGTCATTGTCCGTATTTGTGGCCATGCCCATCAATCCGCATATCCGGATATGATTGAGCTTTCTCCATTCACCGGCTGCCAGCATTTCCCGGCATTCGTCAAAGCTGAATCCAAACTTGGTCTCTTCCCGGGCAATGTGCAGCTGCAGCAGGCAGTTGACGGTTTTTCCGGCTTTGGCAGCCTGCTTGTTCACTTCGGCCAACAGCTTGTAGGAGTCTATGCCATGAATCAGCGCTACGTAAGGAACGATATATTTTATTTTGTTTGTTTGCAGATGCCCGATGAAATGCCATTCTATGTCTTTGGGCAGACTTTCGTATTTGGCGGTCATTTCCTGCACCTTACTTTCTCCGAACACACGCTGGCCGGCACGATACGCTTCTTCTATCGCCTCGTTGGGGTGAAATTTGGAAACAGCCACCAGCCGTACCTTTTCAGGCAGTTCGCTCAGTACTTGTTTTAAATTCTCTGCAATCATCGTTTTTTTGAGTTATGAGTTATGAGTTATAAGTTATGGCTCGCAATAATAATTCATAACTTATAACTCATCACTTAAATTAAACTTCCGGTTTGTCGTCGGGCTCTGCACTGTACGGATATACATCCATAATGGCGGTTTCCGCTACAGATGCTATCTGGTAGTCGGCCATTGTGCCTTTCATGCCCTCATCCAGTTTCTTCACTGCATCACGCAGGTCGGCAGCCTGCACCAATACCTGGGTAGAGGTTTTCTTTTCCGCACCGCTTTTCTCGTCCAGTGTGATGAAAACCAGTTTACATTTAAACCAGCGGTCGGCAGCTTCCTCTTCGCTGGGGAACAATTCGCTATAGTTGGCACGTTTGATGTCCGATACGGTGAACTCTCCCGAAATGAACGGCGTCATCTCTTCGATGATGCGTGCTTCCGCTTCCGTAAAACTGAGGGCATCAACCAAATACGGTTCGGTCACCTTCTTGTTCATTCCATTTTCCATTGTTTTCTCGTAACGGATCTTACATTCAAACCATGTATGCATTGCCATAATTTTCTGTTTTTAATTATTGATTTATTGTTAGTTAAGCTGCTTTATGCGTGCCTATGCCCGCCAAAAGCAGTGCAAAGATAGCCAAAAACTAAATGGATATAAAAAGTTGCCTTGCATTTTACGTGAAAATTTTATTGGAGAACCGGGACGGTACGTATGGGCATAAAAAAAGGAGTACCGCTGTACTCCAACCTTTGTTAACCTTAAATCTAATACTATGAAAAACACATTGCAAATGTACGGACTTTTTCGACATTTGCAAGAGTAACGGGGTATAAAGTGTGTATTTGTAACACTTATTATATATTATGTCTTTGTACTACATCTTTTTTAAAACTTGAGGCGTGTTGCTGAAACATAAATTTGCATCTGCTTTGCTTCCACACTTCCACCCAACTCCTGTATCTCCCTATTCATCGGCATTTGCCCTGCGGTGGGAGCAACCTGAAAAGGTGGAAGCAAAATTTGCTTCCACCTGCCAAAAACGTCTGAGTTTTGCCGTAACTTATTATCCTCTACCATAATACCGCGCGTGGGTTACATAAATCGGTCGGTGTAGTTTTCCTGCATTTTCGAGCTTGCCCGACTATGAATAATGGAGTCTAATGTCTTTTAAGTTGCTGTACAATACATTTGTGCCTTGTGCGCAATAGGCGCGGGCTACGTACTTCATCTGTAAAAGCCTTGGAGTTAGTGACGCCTAACGGCCATGAACAACCCTGCTTATGGCCATGAAGCAATCGTTTGACGGTCATAAGCAGAGCTGTTCATGGCCGTTAGGCGTTATTAATTCCCTATGCAACAGTAGACATACTTACTTACGCAACTTCAATAATGCATTTATGAGGGTAAGATATTGGAATGTAGAATGATATATTGGAAATGATGAGGTGTTTTTTAAACGTTCGTTTAATGAACGCAAAGATAAGCTGTATTTTTTGAACTAACAAAATGTTTAATAAAAATATTCCCAAAGTGATTTCTGTTTCATATTAATCTATTGAATTGCAGTAGTGTACGTCTAACATTTAACATATTAAAGTTCTGTTCCTTTTTAACTTTTATGCCTCTACTTATTTTCTTAAAAATAGACGTTTATTAAACGAACGTTTATTGGACACTTTTATGAGTCTAATATCTTCTTTAATAGCTTATTATCATTGCAAAAGTGTACAATACGGTTTGGGTGGGAGAATGTCTCGTTCAAACCGCGAAGCGCACCCGGAACTGAGCTAATTCATTCGAAAGAAAATTTCTAAGTGACTGAACAACAGAAATATTGGTTTGCGGCTCGCACCCGTGACAAGCAGGAATTCACAGTCCGGAAATCTTTGGACCGACTTAAATCGGAAGAGCATTTGGAGCTTGACTATTATCTTCCCACGCGCTTTGTCATTTCTCAATTGAAGTATCGTCGTAAGCGTAGCGAAGTTCCGGTAATCCGCAATTTGGTATTTGTTCATTCCACCAAGCAGACAGCCTGCGATATTTCCAACATTTATAATGTCCCCCTTTTTTATATGAAGGATCTTGCCACGCATTCCATGCTAGTAGTACCGGATAAGCAAATGGAGGATTTTATGTTCGTGATGGATCTGAATCCTGACGGTGTCAGCCTTAATAGCGAAATTCTTACTGTTGGGCATAAAGTAAAAGTTATCAAAGGCGAACTCAGCGGTATTGAAGGTGAGGTTGCCATCGAAGCCAATAAAACATACGTCGTTATTCATATTAAAGACCTTTTGACGGCAAGTGTAAAGGTCCCCAAGTCCTACTTGAAAATCATAAAAGATAAATAGTTTTTTTGCCATCCTGAGCTTGTCGAAGGATATCCTCTCTTTGTCTATAAATAATAAAAACTTACTATAAAGATGAATTCTTTACTTTCCCGTGCTCTCGAGCTACAACATGCAGCCCGTGAGTTGATGTATTCTGGTGTGGACGGTAAGTCGGTCTATTCCGACACTTTTTGCCGGTTGAACAAAGAAATCCTCGTCAAGTGCGATTCTCTTTTTTTGACTCAGAGTTCCGATGTTGAGGAGGAAGCGAATTTGTGTCTCGCTCTTTTGATGGGGTATAATGCCACTATCTATAACGATGGTGATAAAGAGCAGAAGAAGCAAGCAGTACTGGACCGGATTTATCCTATTTTGGAACAACTTCCTGCCTCTTTGCTAAAGGCTCGTCTGCTGACTTATACGTATGGGGAGGTTTATGAGGAATCTTTGTTGAAGGAAGTTCATGCCATTGTAGATGGTTGGGATAAGTCAACCTTAATTGCAGAACAGCTGGAAGCCATGGAGGAACTGAAGAATATAGAGGAAAATCCTTATCCGTTTGAGGAGATATCTTAAAAAAATCTGCTTGAAGAAAGACGTATTTCGTCTGCATAAAAAGATTGAGCGTTAGCTGATTTCTAAAGTTGAGGTTTACGGATGTAGTGTTGAGGTTTAGAAATGTTGTATAGAGGATTATCAGGAGGTGCTGTACCAATGTTGGGGAAAGTTTCATTCTGGATTAGTTTAACTAACTATGACATGTTTTAATTAATGCTATATTAAGTACTTACCCTCTAATAAGTGTTCCCCCATCTTCTAAATAATATATTATTCGAATAATTACACAACCTTGTTATAATGAAGATTTTAGTTACTGGTGTTGCAGGTTTTATAGGTTCTTACGTGTGTAAACGGCTGCTAAATCGTGGAGATGAAGTTGTTGGGATAGATAATATAAATGCGTATTATGATGTAAAATTAAAATATGGTCGTCTTAGAATATTGGGTATTGAGAAGGAAGCTGTAGACTGGTATAGATTTGTGCAAAGCATTCTCTTTGAGAACTTTCGTTTTATACGTATGGATTTGAAAGACAAACAAGCCATGCAGATGCTTTTTGCCAATGAATATTTTGATAAGGTCATAAATCTTGCGGCTCAAGCTGGAGTACGTTATTCCATAGAGAATCCGTATGCTTATGTGGAAAGTAATATAGATGGTTTCTTGAATATATTGGAAGGTTGTCGTCATTACCAGGTGAAACACTTGGTTTATGCCAGTTCCAGTAGTGTTTATGGATTGAATGGAAAAGTTCCTTTTTCTGAAAAAGATAGTATCGCACATCCTGTAAGCCTTTATGCTGCGACGAAGAAATCCAATGAATTGATGGCTCATACTTATAGCCATTTGTATGGTATCCCTTCTACTGGCTTGCGTTTTTTTACAGTCTATGGTCCTTGGGGACGACCGGATATGTCACCTTTTCTTTTTGCGGATGCCATGTTGCGTGGTCGTCCGATAAAGGTTTTTAATAATGGTGATATGTTACGTGATTTTACCTATATTGATGATATTGTTGAGGGAGTTCTTCGTGTAATAGACCATATTCCTACTTCTGATATTAATTGGAATGCCCAAACTCCTAACCCTAGTTCTTCTATCGCTCCCTATAAGATATACAATATAGGCAATTCTCATCCAGTGAAACTTATGGATTTTATCCAAGCTATTGAGGAAGTAATAGGTCGTTCAGCTGAGAAAGTGTACCTACCAATGCAGCCGGGCGATGTTTATCAGACTAATGCGGATACTACGGCTTTGCAGAATGAATTAGGATTTAAGCCCAGTAAACAGATTAAAGAGGGAGTTAAGGAAACGATAGATTGGTATCGTTCTTTTTATCACTTATAATCAAAAGTATACAAAAGTAATATGAAAATAGCAATCGTTGGTACTGGTTATGTTGGTTTGGTGACAGGCACTTGTTTTTCAGAAATGGGCATTGATGTGACTTGTGTGGATGTACAGGAAGGTAAGATAGAAAATCTGAAGAAAGGCATTATTCCCATTTATGAACCAGGGCTGGAAGATATGGTACACCGTAATTATGCTGCCGGTCGTCTGAAGTTTACAACAGACTTGCAGGAATGTCTGGATGATGTAGAGGCTGTATTCAGTGCAGTCGGAACCCCTCCTGACGAGGATGGTAGCGCTGATTTGAAATATGTGTTGGAAGTCGCTCGGACCATTGGCCGTAACATGAATAAGTATCTACTGGTTGTGACAAAGAGTACGGTTCCTGTGGGTACTGCAAAAAAAGTAAAGTCTGTCATTCAAGAAGAATTGAACAACCGTAATGTAACGATAGAGTTTGATGTGGCTTCCAATCCAGAATTCTTAAAAGAGGGAGATGCAGTAGATGATTTCATGAAGCCCGATCGTGTAGTAGTAGGTGTAGAATCAGAAAAGGCAAAGATTATAATGGAACGTCTTTATAAGCCTTTTATGATGAATAACTATCGGTTGATATTTACAGACATTCCCAGTGCTGAGATGATAAAGTATGCTGCCAATTCTATGTTAGCTACACGAATTAGTTTCATGAATGATATTGCTAACCTTTGTGAATTGGTTGGTGCTGATGTAAATATGGTCCGTAAAGGTATTGGTGCAGATAGTCGTATTGGTAGTAAGTTTTTATACCCTGGCTGTGGATATGGTGGCTCTTGTTTTCCGAAGGATGTGAAGGCGTTGATAAAGACTGCAGAGAAGAGTGGCTATTCGATGCGTGTATTGAAAGCTGTTGAAGAAGTGAATGAGAGTCAGAAGAGTATTCTCTTTGAGAAGTTGTTGAAACATTATAATAGAGATTTGAAAGACAAGCAAATTGCTTTATGGGGTTTGGCTTTCAAGCCCGAAACGGATGATATGAGAGAGGCTCCTTCATTAGTGCTGATTGATAAATTGATAGAGGCTGGCGCAAATATAAAGGCTTATGACCCGATTGCGATGGATGAATGCAAACGTAGGATAGGGGATAGGATTGCTTATGCTACGGATATGTATGATGCAGTGTTGGATGCGGATGCATTGTTGCTGGTGACGGAGTGGAAAGAGTTCAGGATGCCGAGTTGGTCTATATTAGGGAAAACAATGAAAGATTGTGTTGTATTGGATGGTCGTAATATCTACAATGGAGAGGAATTGAGAGGGATGGATTTTATATATTATAAAATAGGATAAACCAAAGGAATAGATATAAATTATGGTTTTTATTCCTTTTTTCTACTTTTTACTTTTGTTTTTTTACATAATGAGACAGAATGGATGGGATGTTTGTGCTTATGTGGCTTTTCTATATGTTCTAACGTCCTTATTTTCTGTTTTAATTCATATTCTTGATTATCAGATTGTTGTAATGTATGAAGAGTCTCTGATTCCTACTATTATTTATTGTACTCTATTGACAGTTGCAATTCTCCCATTATATTTTTTTAAAAGTAATCGGATTGAAAAAGTAACATGCCGTAGTTCTTTATTTATTGATTGTTTGGTTTATTTTTACTTTATATCGTTTTTAGTTATGCTTTTAGCTTATAAAAATGATATCATTTTTCGTTTTACTTATGGAAATTTGAGAGAATTACGGGCACTTACATATCAAGGCGAAGGACTTGGATTTACTTCTTATCCAAAGTATATAGAATTATTTCTAATCCCGATGAGGACTTTTGCAAATATGTCTTATGTAATGATTTTTATTTTTTTCTTTAGTATTACATATCTGCAAAAATCAAGATATTATAATCTTATGGCTATAATAGGTTCATTGCCTTGTATATTAATAGGTATTATAGGAATTGACCGTTCTAGGACATTCTATTGGATTCTTTTTTTCGGTTTAGCTGGCAGTTTGTTTTGGAAAAATATGAGTAAAAAAACAAAAAAAATAGCTGTATCTATGACTGCCGTTTTTTTCCTTTTAATAGTTTCGTATATGGCAATTGTGACAATATCACGTTTTGGAGATACTGGTTTAGGAGGTGCAAGTAGTATAATTGAATATGCGGGGCAGGCTTATATTCATTTTTGCTATTTTTGGGACAGATATGATTCGCCAGAGGGATTTACAACGAAATATTTATTCCCTGCAATTCATCATTTTATTATAGGTGATTATGATGGCGGAACTGCATATCAGCAAGAGATGACCAGCAAGTCTCATATGGAATGTGGTGTCTTTTATACATATCTTGGGAATTTTATTATTAGTTCAGGGAAGATAGGACCTTTTATGATAACGTTTGTTTACTTATTTCTCTGTTCATTAGTAATGAGACGAAGAAGTTCTGTAGTTTCATTTGAAACTCTTTTGAAATGCTTTTTTGTAATGTTTATACCTGTAGCGGGTTGTATATCATATATATATACTTCATATAATGCTACGATGTGTGCTATTCTCTTAATTGTTGGAATGAATGTATTAAGGAGTAGGAAGCGTGTATATATAAAAAACCAGTAATTATTGCAGGTGCTAATTAGGTATGTTATTGCATTGATTATGAAAGTGGCAATTATAGGGTGTAGTTATTTTGGAAAGGAATTGAATGAGTTAGGAATTGCAACTCCTAATCCATATATAAATAGTGCTGTTTATAGAAAAATAATATTATTATTCTGTAGACTTGGTTTGCCATTTTCTTCATTTCTTTATAAGAAAAGATGGATTGAAGATTATGTGGATTATGATATGATAATTCTTTTTGACTCTATGTTGAATTCTGATAAAGTCGCAAGGCAGATAGAAGCTGGAGCAAATAGTACTTCACGGCTTATTTATTACTATTGGAATACAATTGATAAAACTAATTGTGCTCATTTGAAACTTGACACAAGATGGGAATGCTGGACTTTTGATGAAGCGGATGCGAAAAAATATAATCTAAAGTTTGCTAATACTTTTTATTTCCCTTCTTTGGCTCAATTGTCTGTTGATGAATGTTTTGATATCTTCTTTATAGGTTTGGATAAAAATAGAGGAAATGTATTGGATGAAATATCTATGGTATTATCTTGTACAGAACTGTGTACTTACATAAAGTGTGTGAAAAAAAATATTTTTGGGCAATATAGAAAAATTCCATATCATGAACTTTGTAAGTATGTAGCTCAATCGAAAGCTCTACTTGATATTCCTAAGATTGGGCAAGAGGGTTTAACCCTTAGAGTAATGGAAGCTTTATTCTACAAAAAAAAAATAATAACGAATAATGGAAATATAAAAAAGTATCCTTTCTATTCTCCAAACAATGTTTTTATATTGAATGATACTTTAGATAAGACAGCTATTTGTGATTTTCTGGCTACTCCAAGTGTTACTATACCTATGAAATTGATAGAACACTATGATTTTGAGCAGTGGTTAAATCGATTGATTCACTCTGTGGAAGCTCCATTGTAAAAGATATGAAAGGAATCATTAAGAATGCTTTTTATGCTACGTCTGCAAACTCTTTAAGCATGTTGGCAAGTGTTTTACTTTCATTTGTCTTACCTAAATTTGTTTCAATTGTAGATTATGGTTATTGGCAATTTTTTATATTATATTCAGGATATGTTGGTTTCCTTCATTTAGGTTTTTGCGATGGGCTGTATCTCAGATATGGAGGGAAAAAAAATGATTCTATAAATTTTCATGAATTGTCTATAATGTTTTCTTATTATTTGATATTCCAGATTTTAGTTTCTGCTATAATAATATTAATTGCTATTCTGTCAAAGTTGGATTTTGTATATAAAATTGTCTTAATGAGTATTGGGCTATATGCATTTATTGCAAATACAAATTCTTTTTTTACCAGTTTACTTTTGTCAACTAATAGAATTTTATTGTATAGTAGGGCTTTAGGCTTATCGAAAATATTGCTGATAGTTTATTCATGTATAATAATGTTTATTCCTATTGAGAATAAATTCTTATATATTATTGGAGGGTATTTGTTTACCTCAATTATTTCTGTTCTGCTTTTATTACCTAATTTTAAAGGCGTATTGTTTAATTTTGAGGGTTTTAGTGACGATAATAGAAGAAGTATAAAAACTATGAAATCACTTGTTTTTGTCGGATTTGTTTTAATGCTATCTAATGTGCTTTCTCATTTTATATTAGGTAGTGGACGTATGATTGTTGAATATGTATGGGATGTTGAAGCTTTTGCCAAACTATCTTTTGCTGTTTCTATTTCAATGTTCTTTTTGGCATTTGTATCGCAATTAGGAATGGTACTTTTCCCTTTATTGAAAAACATGAATAGCGAAACAGTGGTACGTGTTTTAAATAATGGTGACTTTTTGATTGGGTATATTATGATGTGGGGATATTTTATGATTATACCAATCTCTTTTTTTATATATATGGTACTGCCCGCTTATGTAGAAAGTGTAAATTATATCTTAATATTGTTACCAACGAGCTTGTATATTATTAAATCTCAAATTTTGTATACAACCTATTTGAAAAGCATAAATATGCAAAATAAATTGTTGCTCATAAATATGCTTTCTGTACTTATTGCAGTAAGTTTGTATATATTGTCAGCACTATTTAGAAGTCTACAAGGTATGGCAATAGCCATGCTTGTCGGTTCATTTATGCAATATATACTTCAAAAGAGTGTAACAGATAACATATTGAAAATACATCATTGGAAGAATGTTCTTTTTGAGGCGTTTTTCTCTCTCTTTTTTATTGGTATATATATGAATACTTCTTTGACATTATTTATCATATTAATGTCAGTTACTATTTTAATCTACACATATTATAATAGATATATTATTTATGCTTCAATAAAAAAAGCATACTAATCTTTTATACTCATCTGCTTGTCATTAGATAGGTGAATTATTATTCTTAATTTATAGGTTGATGGTGAATGTAATTTTATTAGCTCCCTTGTACGGAAATGGTGGTATCGCTTCGTGGACAAAAAAGTATATAGATACCTTTCCGACAGAAGAATTTAGATTAATCCCTATTTCTTCTGTATTGTCATCAAAAAATATGCAAGCTCCAATTTATGAAAGATTAAGAAAAGGGGGACAGGAGGTAGGCTCTATAATTAAACAATTAAAAAAAAATATAGTAGAAAATGATGTAAAGATACTACATACTACAACAAGTGGGTCTTTAGGAACTTTCAGGGATTATCAAGTAGGAAAATTGTGTAAAAAATATGGTGTTAAAACAATTATGCATTGCCGGTATGGCTGTATTCCTGATATATTGGAGCATAATAATTTCATGAGATGGGCTTTGTTGCAAACAATGAAATATTACGATCAAATATGGGTTTTGGATAAATATTCTTTTAATGCTTTATCTGCAATACCGGACATTTGCGATAAAGTGAGATTAACTCCTAATAGCATAGAAGTAGATAGATTGGATTGTATTGCATCTAAAAGTTATACGAATTTTATTTTTATGGCGAATGTGTTACCTACTAAGGGCATTTTTGAATTAATAGAGGCTGTGAAAAAGGTGAAGTATAATATTCAGTTGCATATTGTAGGACCTGCAACGGAAAAGATGTTCTTTTTACTAAAAGAGTATGCTGCCAATCTGTGGGAGCAAAAAATATTTTATTATGGTAAATTGGAAAATCAACAAGCAGTACGGTTCTTGAAAGAGATGGATACTCTTATTTTACCGACATATTTTCCGGGTGAGGCCTTTCCTATATCAATATTAGAAGCTATGAGTTATGGAAAACTTGTAATAGCAACTCCTAGAGCGGCAATAGCGGATATGTTAACTGCATTAGATGGTACGCATTGTGGTATACTAATTCATGAAAAATCAGTAGAAAATATTGTAAAGTCTATTGAATGGGCTATAGAAAATAAAATATTGGCTGACGAAATGTGTATAAAAGCTTACGAAAAAGTGTGGAGTTCTTATAGGACTGATGTTGTATATGAATTATATCGTAATCATTATAGATCACTTCTATAAATAGTTTCTATATAGGTAATATAAATATTTATAATTATGTCTGTTTTTAATGACAAAGTTTTATTGATTACTGGCGGAACAGGTTCTTTCGGTAACGCGGTATTGCGTCGCTTTCTTAATAGCGGAATCAAGGAAATTCGCATCTTTAGCCGTGATGAGAAGAAGCAAGACGATATGCGGCATGCCTTGCAAAATCCGAAAATAAAATTCTACATCGGTAACGTGCGTGATCGCCAGTCCGTTGATGGTGCTATGGTAGGAGTGGATTATGTATTCTCCGCCGCCGCCTTGAAGCAGGTTCCCAGTTGCGAGTTCTTCCCGTTGCAGGCTGTGCAGACCAATGTGATCGGCACGGACAATGTACTGGAATCTGCCATAGCGCATGGTGTAAAGAATGTAGTAGTGCTTTCTACCGACAAGGCTGCCTATCCCATCAATGCCATGGGCATCAGCAAGGCCATGATGGAGAAGGTTGCCATAGCCAAGGGCCGTGCGCTGGGTGAAGAGGCAGGAACGACCATCTGCTGCACCCGTTACGGCAATGTGATGGCAAGCCGCGGTTCTGTAATACCGTTGTGGGTGGAGCAGATAAAGAACGGCAGGCCCATTACGGTAACGGACCCCAACATGACCCGCTTCATGATGACGCTGGACGATGCCGTGGATCTGGTAATCTATGCGTTTGAGCACGGGCATAACGGTGACCTGTTCGTGCAGAAGGCTCCTGCCGCCACCTTGGATGTACTGGCGCAGGCCTTGAAGGAAACATACGCGCAGGTTGATCCGAAATACGGTGAGACGGAGGTGAAGACCATCGGTACGCGCCACGGTGAGAAACTGTATGAGACACTGGTAACCCGTGAAGAGATGGCAAAGGCTGTCGACATGGGCGACTACTACCGCATTCCCTGCGACACCCGTGACCTGAACTATGACAAGTTCTTCACGGAAGGCAATGAGGATATTGCCCGTATAGAGGACTATCACAGCCATAACACCGCCCGCCTGGATGTGGAGGGCATGAAAAAGCTTCTTTTGAAACTCCGCTTCATCCGCGAAGACCTCGGGATGGAGGAAAAGGCGAAGAGCGCGGAAATCAAGAGCGAATAGTATAGCCATTGTTAACTTTTCCATCCTATCCAACCCCATTAGTTTATGAAAATCTTAGTGACCGGCTCCCGAGGGTTTGTCGGCCGGAACCTTGTATCCCAGCTGCACAACATCCGTGACGGGAAAGCCCGTAATTACGGCATTGCAGGTGAGGAACTTGCTATTTACGAGTATGACATGGACAGTGACCCTGCCGAACTGGATGTCTATTGCAGACAAGCTGACTTTGTCTTCAATCTGGCGGGCGTGAACCGTCCCCAGGATGCGTCTGAGTTTATGAAAGGGAACTTCGGCTTCGCCTCCACGCTGCTTGATACATTGAAGAAGCACGGCAATACCTGTCCGGTAATGATTTCCTCTTCCACGCAGGCCGCACTCGACAACCCTTACGGTGAATCGAAGCGGGCAGGGGAGCAACTGTTGTTCGAGTACTCCAGGGAAACGGGGGCAAAGGTACTGGTGTACCGCTTCCCGAATGTTTTCGGCAAATGGTGCCGCCCCAACTATAACAGCGCGGTGGCCACTTTCTGCAACAACATCGCCCATGACTTGCCCATCCGGGTGAACGACCCTTCGGTGGTGATGCATCTGGTTTACATAGACGATGTGGTGGACGAGCTTGTCTCTGCCCTGGGCGGCAGGGAACACCGCAACGGGGATTATTGCGAAGTGCCCGTGGTACATACCATTACCTTGGGCGGCATTGTGGAACTGATAAGGTCTTTCAGGCAAATGCCCGGTACCTTGTCCATCCCGGATTTGAGCGATGCCTTTACAAAGAAACTCTATTCCACATACCTCTCATACCTGCCTGAAGAACGGTTCAGCTATCCCCTGAAGATGAATGTGGACGACCGCGGCAGTTTTACGGAGATTATCCGTACTTCCGACCGCGGGCAGTTCTCGGTGAACATCTCCAAGCCGGGCGTTACGAAAGGCCAGCACTGGCACCATACCAAGAACGAGAAGTTTGTGGTGGTGAGCGGACACGGTCTGATACAGCTCCGCAAGATAGGTACGGAGGAAATTGTCAGCTTCGAGGTAAACGGCGGGAGGATGGAGGTCGTGGAGATGATTCCCGGCTATACGCACAATATCGTCAACCTTTCGGAAACGGAAGACCTGGTGACCTTCATGTGGTGCAACGAGTGTTTCGACCCGGCACGTCCGGACACTTATTTTGAAAAAGTCTGAAACGAGTTAAAGAATATAGGAACAGATGGATATAAAATTGGATTATTCGCAAGTCAGGTTTCAGGAGAACGGCAGACTGAAACTTCTGATTATAGTGGGCACCCGTCCGGAAATCATCCGCCTGGCGGCTGTCATCAACAAATGCCGCAGTTATTTTGACTGTCTTCTGGCCCACACCGGCCAGAATTACGACTATAACCTGAACGGTGTCTTCTTCCGTGACCTGAAGCTGAAAGACCCCGATGTGTATATGGATGCCGTCGGCGATGACCTCGGTGCCACGATGGGGAATATTATCAACGCCGGCTACAAGCTGATGGTGCAGGTGAAACCTGATGCCGTACTGGTGTTGGGAGACACGAACTCCTGCCTGAGCGTGATAGGCGCGAAACGTCTGCATATCCCCATCTTCCATATGGAGGCAGGCAACCGCTGCTTTGACGAGTGCCTGCCTGAGGAGACCAACCGCCGTATTGTGGACGTCATTTCCGATGTGAACCTCTGCTATTCGGAGCATGCCCGCAGATACCTGAACGCTTCGGGCGTGGCGAAAGAACGTACATACGTAACCGGTTCGCCCATGGCGGAAGTCCTGCATGAGAATTTGTCCGAAATAGAGTCCAGTGATATTCATCAGAGATTGCATCTCCAGAAAGGTAAATACATCCTGCTCTCCGCGCACCGGGAAGAGAACATTGACACGGAGAAGAACTTCCTGTCCCTTTTCAGCGCGGTTAACGCTATGGCCGAGAAATATGACATGCCCATACTTTACAGTTGTCATCCCCGTAGCAGGAAACGTCTGGAATCAAGTGGCTTTGCACTTGACAGACGTGTGATTCAGCATGAACCTCTCGGTTTCCACGACTACAACTGCCTGCAGATGAACGCCTATGCCGTTGTGAGTGACAGCGGCACCTTGCCTGAGGAGAGCAGTTTCTTCACTTCTGTGGGGCATCCTTTCCCGGCTGTATGCATCCGTACCAGTACGGAGCGTCCCGAGGCTCTTGACAAGGGTATCTTTGTCCTTGCCGGTATTGATGGGAAATCCTTGCTTCAGGCTGTAGATACTGCTGTGGAGATGAATAGGAATGGTGACGATGGCCTGCCGGTGCCCAATTATACGGATGAGAATGTATCGGCCAAGGTTGTGAAGATAATCCAGAGCTATACGGGAGTGGTGAACAAGATGGTCTGGAGAAAATTCTGACTGCTGGGATGAACATTCTTTTTTTGACAATATCCCGTATCAGTGGTTTGGAAGAGCGTGGCATTTATACAGACCTGATGCGTGAATTTATAAGGAACGGGCATGCCATGTATATAGTATCCCCTTATGAGCGGAGATTCCATCAGCCTACCGGAGTCATGGAGAACGGCGGTGCAAGAATATTGAAGGTAAAGACACTTAATATCCAGAAAACGAATATTGTGGAGAAAGGGATTGCTACTTTGTTGTTGGAAAGCCAGTATCTACATGCTATTAATAAATACTGGTGGGATGTGAAGTTCGACCTTATTCTTTATTCCACTCCTCCCATCACCTTCAATAAGGTAATCCAGACCTTGAAAAAACGCTGGAATGCTAAAACCTATCTGATGCTGAAGGATATTTTTCCGCAGAATGCGGTGGATTTGGGTATGTTCTCCAAGAAAAGTTTTCTTTATAGGATGTTCAGGAGTAAGGAAGAAAAACTTTATGAATTGTCAGACTTTATCGGTTGTATGTCACCTGCCAACTGTGAGTATGTGTTGAAGCATAATCCTGCCATTGATGCGGCAAAGGTGGAAATCTGTCCGAACAGTGTGAAGTTACAGGAAAGGTTGAAAGGAGATAGGAAAGAGAGTGAACTGCTGAAAGAATTGAATATTCCTGCATCAAAAAGGATTTTCATCTATGGGGGTAATTTGGGAAAGCCTCAGGGGATAGATTTTTTATTGAAAGTGATTGAGGAGAATAAAAAGCGGGATGACTCGTATTTTGTAATTGTAGGTAGTGGTACAGAGTATATGAGGGTTAAATTATGGTTTGATACGCACTTGCCCCAAAACGCTTGTCTTCTTGCTGCATTGCCGAAAGCAAAATATGATGAATTGGTGAGCTTGTGTGATGTAGGCTTGATATTTCTGGACAAGCGGTTTACGATACCCAATTTCCCATCGCGTCTGCTTTCGTATTTGGAATGTAGGATGCCGGTGTTAATGGCTACGGATGTGAATACGGACATCGGACGGATAGCTGAAGAAAGTGGTTTCGGTCTGTGGACAGAGAATGGGAATATAGATACTTTTATGGAGATGATTGAGTTTATGGTAGAGGATGATAAACGAATGAAAGAGATGGGAGAAAGGGGGTATAGATTTTTGTGTGAGAATTATACTGTAGATAAGAGCTATAAGGCTATAATGAAGCATTTTTGAGAGTATGTATAAACATGGTTTGAAAAGAGTGATTGATTTCATTCTGGTCTTTATTGTATTGGTTGTTATCTGGCCCATTTTATTACTTATTACTATTTGGTTGCATTTTGCCAATAAAGGTGCAGGAGCATTCTTTACTCAGGAGCGTCCTGGAAAGGATGGAAAAATATTCCGTGTGATAAAGTTTAAAAGTATGACGGATGAACGGGATGCATCCGGCAAATTATTGCCGGATGCTAAACGATTGACTCATGTGGGTAAATTTGTTCGTGCCACTAGTATTGATGAGCTTCCGCAATTAATTAATGTTTTGAAAGGGGATATGGCATTGATTGGTCCAAGACCTTTATTGCCGGAATATCTGCCTTTATATAGTGAAGAACAAGCGCGTCGTCACGAGGTTAGACCTGGTATCACAGGATGGGCGCAGTGCCATGGGCGCAATGCTATTAGCTGGACTGAAAAGTTTAAATTAGATGTGTGGTATGTAGATCATTGTTCGCTACTGACTGATTTGAAAATAATTTTTATTACCATTAAATCTGTACTGAAGAGAGAAGGAATTTCATCTGCTACATCGATAACAATGGAGAAATTTAATGGTCACAATTAACAGATAATAAGTCATGAAAGATTTGGGTATATATTGTGCAGGTGGTTTTGGCCGTGAAATATATTGTTTGATTTTTAAGACTCTAAAATCTCCTGATTGGAATTTTGTCGGATTTTTTGATGATGGAGTGGATAAAGGCAAACAACTTCAGTATGGCGATTGCATAGGAGGTATGGATGAATTAAACTCTTGGAAAACTCCAATAGATATCGTAATTGCTAATGGCAATCCCCAAATGCTAAAGAAAATAAGTGAAGGTATTACCAATCCATTGATAGATTATCCGAATATCATTCATCCTTCTTGTACGTTTGCAGATGACGAGACAATAAGTTTAGGTAAAGGGAATATATTTTGTTTAGATTGTCATCTTAGTTGCAATGTATCTATGGGTAATTTCAATATAATGAATGGACATATCAGCTTCGGGCATGAAGTCATTGTCGGTAACTGTAATGCTTTTATGCCTGGAGCAAGAATTTCTGGTGGTGTTACTGTTGGAGATGGCAACCTTTTTGGAGCCATGTCATTTGTAGTGCAATATAATAGGATTGGTTCAGGCGTTAACTTAGGTCCGGGTGGCATTCTCCTCACAAAACCTAAAAATGAGTCAACCTATATAGGCAATCCTGCAAAATTATTCAAATTTTAAGCACAGATTTATATATGATTCGTATAAGTAAGCCGATTGTTAGAGAAGTGGATAGAAAGGTCTTTTTAGTTTCGTATATGTCTGATAATAAAAGTAAAACGGAAGTAAATCCTAATGGGGAAGAAGTATTCTATGCGACAACCAAAGATTATGGACAGTATCTCACGAATGAATCTTCTGATTGTTTCGTTGTAGGTATCCTACTGATGGCAATTAAATTGGGGCAAGATATTGAGTGCGATACAATTTCTGAAAAACTTTATTATAATCTTGTGCATACAGTAATACCAATATTGGCTCAGATATATGGTGGAAAAGAAATAAAAATTCATTGTAAGCATTTGTCTAATCAAAATTATCAAGCAAAAGCAGTGGCTACCGGTTGCTCACTTGGCGTGGATAGCTTCTCAACTATAATTGACCATATTGGAACTGATTGTTCTCCATCGTATAGGCTTACTCATTTCACCTATTTCAATGTAGGTGCTCACGGAGATAAGAATTTGGATAAAGTAAAAGAGTCGTATGACAATGACTTTAAACTAGTGGACGCATATGCGAAAACGAAGAAAATTCCGGTAGTAGCTGTTGAATCAAATATCTCAAAACTCTATGAAGGCTTTGATTTTAATCAGTGTGCATTGATTAGAAATATGAGTGTGGTTTTGAGTATGCAGAAGCTTTTTCGCAGATACATCTATGCAAGTTCGTTTCATATAAGGGATACGAGTTTTTCGAATAAAGATATGCATTATCAATCGCCATTTTTACTTCCGGCATTATCCACTGAGACAACAGAGTTAATAAATGGTGATCCATGTCTTGATAGAGTAAACAAAACAAGAAAAATTGCAGACTTTGAGGATACTTACAAATATCTCTATGTTTGTTGGAAAGAACTTATTGCTAATGATGGACTTAATGAAGACATTGCAAAAGTGAAAGATGAGTTTTTGAATTGTACTCGATGTGATAAATGCCTGCGTACCATTCTAACGCTTGATATTTTGGGGAAGAAAGAGAAATATCACAATATTTTTGATTTAAAATATTATGATAAATCAAAAGACCTCTATGTAGGAAAAGTGATTGCCTATAAAAGAAGGGAAACCTATTATCAAGAGATATATCAATTGATGAAAGAGACAGATTTCCCCATTACATTAAAAGCCAGAATATATACGTTTATGTGGACTATATATAAAGTAATAGGTTTTGGTGTAAACTACAGATGGTTAAGAAAAATAGTTGGTAAATGTTAGAACATTCAATAATAATCATTCAAAATTGTACCATAATGAAATTAAATGAATTTATCGAGAATTTTGCAAATCAGTTTGACGATACTGATGTAAGTGAAATCACGGCTGCAACAGAATTTAAGGCTCTTGACGAGTGGAGTTCTCTTGTTGCTCTTAGCATCATTGCAATGGTTGATGAGGAGTATGACGTTACCATTAAGGGTGACGATATTCGCAACTCAAAGACCATTGAAGACTTGTTTAATGTAGTCGCAAGTAAGGCTTAGGTCTTATGGCTTATTTGAAAGTAGAGAATGTTAGGATCACTGGCATATCGGCTGGTGTTCCTAAACATGCCGAAGGTTCTGTTTCTACTACTGATAAGTATGGTGCTGAAGACTTCGTACAAACTACTGGTATCAAGGAGAAACGTTATGATGAACGATTGACAACTTCTGACCTTGGCCTCCCTGCTGCTGAAAAGTTGATTGCAGATCTGGGGTGGGACAAGAAAGAAATTGGTGCATTGGTTTTCGTGTCCCAGACTCCTGACTACATTCTTCCTGCAACTGCGTGTATTCTGCAAGCTAAATTGGGATTAGAGCGTAGTTGTATGGCAATGGATATCAATCTTGGTTGTTCTGGCTGGGTGTATGGATTGTCCGTATTATCCAGTTTAATGCAGACAGGGAATATTAAAAAAGCAATCCTGCTGGCTGGTGATGCTCGTAAACAAGCAAAAGAAGAGCTGGATCAACTCTTTGGTTATGCTTGTACAGCTACGGCATTGGAATACAGTAAGGAGGCAAAACCATTCTATTTTGATTTGGGAACTGATGGTACTGGTTATGATGCGATTATTCGCCCGGGTGGTGGTTGCAGAAACCAGTTTAATGAAGATTCTTTAAAGCTTGAGTTGTGTGAAGATGGGCGTAAGCGCCATGCTATACAGACTCGCATGAAGGGTATGGATGTATTTGCTTTTGGTATTACGACAGCGCCAAAGAGCATAAAGAAGCTGACAGCTAACTATGAGATGGATTACACATCTTTTGATTATGTGATTTTGCATCAAGCTAATTACAAAATGACAGAAACAATCCGTAAAAAGTTGAAATTGGATGCTGAAAAAATGCCATATAGTATGCTCCATTTTGGAAATACATCATCGGCATCGATTCCCTTGACGATTGTTACCCAATTGAAAGGTAAAATTGAAGATAAGCCTACCAAAATAATTGGTTGTGCATTTGGTGTAGGCCTTAGTTGGGGTACGGTTGCTTTTGAGACAGAACATTTATTAATATCTGAATTAGTAGAAGTATAATGGTAGAGTTTAATCCTTTTGCTCTCAAGCGAAAAACAATTCTTGTTGTTGGCGCTTCTTCTGGTATTGGAAGAGAGATAGCTATTGAATGTTCAAAAATGGGCGGTAAGATAGTTGTCTGTGCTCGCAGTGAGGAAAATCTAAAGTCTGTTTTGGATGAGATGGATGGAAACGGTAATACTTATATAACTGCTGATATAACCAATCAGGAAGATTTGACGAAGTTGGTCAGTGATATGCCTGTTATAGATGGTTTAGTAATCTCAGCAGGTATCGGTGGAACTTTGGCTCTTCAATTTGCAACGCGAGAGAAGTTCGATAGAATTTTCAATCTGAATTTTTTTGCAGCGGTAGAACTTACTCGATTGATTTATAAAAAGAAAAAAATCAATAAAGGAGGGAGCATAGTATATATTTCATCCATTGCAGGCAATAATCGAATCACTCCGGGTAATGTAATTTATGGTTGCGCAAAAGCTGCATTGAGTACATACATGCGCTATGCTGCTATTGAATTTGCTGGAAGAAAAGTGAGGGTAAACACCATCAATCCGGGTATGACTAATACAAATCTTATTAATTCCAGTGGGGCGCTCTCTGATGAAGATTATCAAAAAGACATGGAAACCTATCCTTTGAAACGGTATGGTGAAGTGCAGGATATAGCTCCCGCAGCAATATATTTACTGAGTGATGCTTCTTCCTGGGTTACAGGATGCCAATTCGTTATAGATGGTGGAGTAACAACTAAATAAATTATTATGGACTATAAAGAGAGAATTAAAGAAATAATTGCCGATACATTGGGCATTGATATTGAACGAATTACTGATGATTTGGCCGCCGGTGATATTGAGGAGTGGGATTCGGTCGGGAATCTGACTATTATATCAACTATTGAGGAAGAATTGGAAGTTGATATTCCTATTGAGGACCTCTATGAACTCAACAACATAAAAGCAATAGTTGAAGAAATAATAAAACTTAAGAATGAGTGATATTTCGCATAGCTGTTTGTTGCAAGCCATAGTTGAGCATGCGGAACATATGCCTGATAAAATTGCACTGGTATGTGATGCTAAAGAGATTAGCTATAAACAGCTTAAAAATAGCATTTGGCTGGCTTCTGATTATCTTGATACTCTAAGCCTTCGTAAAGGAGACAGTATCATCATTACAGCACGGAAAGAACCAGAGTTTGTTTATCTATATTTCGGTGCCCATTTGAGGGGCATTGTGAATGTGGTGGTTGATCCTGCTTCGACACAAGATAAACTCTTATTCATCTCGAATACTGTAAAGCCAAAGTGCATTTTCGGTCTTCCTAAGTTTGTGTTTGATGGGGCTAAGAATATTGCTATAGATAGTCTGGAGCTTTCTGGTGAAGCTAAGGATACTAAGAATCCTTCATTGGATAAGGATGACATAGCGGACATCATGTTCACCACTGGTACGACGAGCGATCCTAAAGCTGTCTGCTTATCGCATTATAACATAGCCTCTTCGGCAAGGAACATTAACGGATTCATTGGCAATAGTGCTGATGAACGTGAAGTATTGGGATTGCCACTGAGCCATTCGTTTGGTCTTGGCCGTCTTCGTTGTTCACTCCTCAAAGGTGCAACCCTGATATTAGTAGGGAACTTTGCCAATCTAAAGGTCTTTTTTGAAGCTATGGAAAAGTATAAGGCTACAGGATTCGGCATGGTACCAGCTGTTTGGGAATATATAACTAAGTTGAGTGGAAATCGTATAGCACAGTTTGCTGATAGTCTTCGTTATATCGAGATAGGGAGTGCCCCTATGTCTATCGAGGCAAAGCAACGATTGATTGGCTTGTTCCCCAACACGCGCATCTGTATGCACTATGGATTGACTGAAGCCTCGCGTTCGTTCTTCATGGAATTCCATCAGTACAAGGACAATCTGGATACTATTGGGATGCCTACATCCGAAGAGGTGGAAGCGAAAATTATGAATGATAATGGCACAGAAATGCCTACGGGACAGCAGGGTGAGATTTGCGTAAGGGGTAATATGGTGATGAGCCGTTATTTGCTTGATAAGGACAATGCGGCGGCATTCTTCGGGGATTATTTTCGCACAGGGGACTTTGGTTTCAAAAATGAAAACGGACTCTACTATATGGTTGGTCGCAAAAAAGAATTAATCAACATTGGAGGAAAGAAAATCAGCCCGCTGACTATCGAAGAAGCTATTAAAAGTCTTGGTGTAATAGACTGTGCTGTGGTTCCAGTCAAAGATCCTAAAGGTATTCTTGGCGAAGTGCCTAAAGCTTTTATTCAGAAGATGGGCTGCCAACTCTCCTTTGACGAAATCAGGCACGGTCTTAGCGGATTGCTTGAACCTTATGAAATTCCAACAGAGTATGAATTTATTGCGCGCATTCCGAAGACTGCAACAGGGAAAGTGCAACGATTATCACTCATTAAATAAGATTATGTCTGCATTAACAGTTAATAATGTAAGGGTAGCAGGTTTATCGGCTTGTGTACCTGAGAAGGTTGAAGAAAATCTTACTTTGTCAATTTTTGAAAATGAAGAAGAGGCCAAAAAGATTATTGCGTCAACCGGTATAGAGAGGAAGCATGTGGTTGATTCTGGTACAACGGCATCTGACTTGACAGTTGTAGCTGTTGAGAAGATGATTGCAGAATTGGGTTGGGAAAAAGAAAGTATTGACTTGTTGGTATATGTTTGCCAATCACGTGACTATATAGCTCCTATGACTTCTTGCATTCTTCAAGATAGATTAGGGTTAAGTAAAGGCTGCTGCGTGATGGATGTACCTCTTGGTTGCTGTGGTTTCGTAAATGGTATGAGTATTGCTGCTTCTATGCTCTCTCATGGCGGTTTAAAACGTGGTTTGATGATAAATGCAGAGACTAACTCTACTAACCGGAATAAAAGGGATAGAACTGTTCGTCCTCTGTTTGCTGATGCTGCAACAGTAACGGCTCTGGAATACGATGTGAATGCAAAGCCCATGAATTTTACATTCGGAGTAGATGGTAGCGGTATTTCTGCCATTTATACCAAGTATGGTGGTATGCGTTATCCTATTACTCCAGAAACATTACAGGAAAAAGAGGTTGAACCTGGCATTATTCGTAAGGGTAATGATATGGTTGTCAATGGCATGGATGTTTTTTCATTTGCTATTAAGGTTCCTCCTCGTGCCCTAAAGGAATGTATTGCTCAGTATAATATCAATGTTGATACTATTGATCTTTTGCTGTTGCATCAGGCAAATAAATTCATTGATGAAAAAATTCGTAAAAGTATAAAAATTCCCGCGGAAAAATGTCCGTATTGCCTAGCGGACTATGGTAACGTTACATGTGCATCAATTCCTCTAACTCTCGTGACTCAGTGTAAGGAACGGCTTCATAACAACGCCAACCATATTCTAGCCTGCGGTTTTGGGGTGGGGCTTCAGTGGGGATGTATGGAATTCAATATTGATAACATTGTTTGTACTGATGTACAAATATATAAGTCAAAATAATCATGTTAGAAAATGCACGTTTCCATCATATAGGCTTTGCCGTAAATGATATAGAAAAAGTTAAGCCAGAGTATGTAGCTGGAGGGTATGTTGTTTCTGAAACTGTAATTGAACCCATCCAGAAAGTTTATGTAGCCTACGCCTGCAGAGAAGGATTTCCTACTGTTGAACTTCTTCAACCGTTGGATGAGACTTCTCCTATAGTGAAAATATTAGCAAAAAATGGTCCTACACCGTATCATATATGCTATGCGGTAGATGATATTGACGAAGCTATGCAAGAACTCCGTGCACGTAAGTTCATGCCTTTGGCGAAACCTATACCTGGTCATGGACTGGATGATGCTTTGATGGTATTTATGTTTAAAAAAAATGTTGGATTGGTGCAGTTGGCACAAATTAAAGAATAGTGTCATGGAAAAATTTATCAATACAAAAAAAGAACAATTCTTAGGCTTTGATTTTTTAAAGAATCATACACTGCCTTCACGTGATGTTTTTGACTATAGAGTACATAAGAAGGAGTATTCTGAGTATTTTGCACAATATGGTTTTCAGGTTTCAATGGTATATGCTGATTTCTATTCAAGGATGTGGTGCTCTGATTATAATGATAGGTATATGTCGGATGATGTGTATTACTATTATGTTATTCCTTGCTTGAATCGTTTCGATTTCATCAATTCCTATATGGATAAAAATGGTTATGACAGACTATTCCCTGATATTAAGAAACCTTCCATTCTGATGAAGAATATTAATGGTAGATTCTTTAGCCCTGATGATATGCCTATTTCTACAGAAGAAGCTGTTAAACTGGTACTTGCAACTGATTTGGATTGTATAATCAAGCCATCCATTGATTCAGGTTCAGGTAAGAATGTGAAATTGGTTCGGAAGGAAGAAATTGATACAGCGAAAGTCAAGGATTTGTTTGAGACATATAAATGGGATTTCAATATTCAGAAACGGCTTGAACAAAGTGCAACATTGAAGAAACTGAACGAGTCGTCACTGAACACGCTTAGAATTTATACTTATCGTACTTTAGCTGGAGAATATGTACTATTGGTATCAGTCGTTCGATTTGGAGGTAAAGGTGCGTTTAATGATAATGCATCGACAGGTGGTGGTTTCTGCCATGTTTATGATGATGGTAGTCTCGATCAGCGTGTTCTTCGCTATCACACACTTGATAAACCTACATTGAAAGAATTCTTAGGATTTGAAAGCCTTACTATACCGAATTATGATAGAGTGATGAAATTCGTGTTTGATTTGCATCGTCGTCTGCCCTATTTCGATTTGGTCGGGTGGGATATTGCACTTGATGTAAATAATGAGCCGGTTTTCATAGAGATGAATCTAACTGCAGAATCAGGATTTGCACAGATGAATGGTGGACCTCTTTTTGGAAAATATTTGGATGAAGTGATGGAGAGAGTCTCTAAAGTTCATAAAGACTATCGCAATAGCGTAGAGATGAAATTTGAGAATGGTTCAAGACTTATGATGAAAGTATGATTAAATTGAGTTTTCTTGGAGACATCATGTGTTTGAAAGCACAGAATGATGCCGTAATGAAGAAACATGGTGAGTATAGATATGATGGGTATCTGTCTGGTTTGGCACCTCTGTTGAAGGATTCTAATTATGTGATTGCCAATTTGGAATCACCCATCATGCGTTCCCCTTATACTCAAGATAATATCACTCAATCAGATGTATGCTTTGCTACTCCTTCTTCGTTATTGGATGAGGTGAAAGCGGCTGGTATTGATTTTGTAGCGACCTGCAATAACCATTGTTTGGATAGAGGGGTAGATGGCTTGTCTGAGACATTGCGTTGTATTAAAGCTGCTGGCATTGATTGTTCTGGTAGTTATCTTACAGTAGGAGATAGTGAAAAAGTATTTGTTAAGCAAGTCGGTACTCTGAAGGTAGCTGTTATATGCTGTACTTTTGGAACCAATTCGCAACTGAATGGGGTATTTCTCAATGAGGATGAACAGTGGAGAATTATTTGACCAAGAAACAACAGAAATTATTGAAGTTGGAATTTAAAACATCAGGAGAGGGAAAATCTATAGAAAAATATATTTCTGATGATGTCTCACCTGCTGCTATTACCAATTCAAAAAATCAAGTTTTTCTTGAAAGGGTTCTTGAAAAGGTTCATAAAGCAAAAGAAGTGGCAGATATTGTCGTGGCTTATCCTCATGTTGGAGGACAATATAATCCATCTCCAGGTTTCTATACCAGATTTATTATTGATAGTCTAAAAGAGGCCGGTGCTGATATTATTGTAGCTAACCACCCTCATACTTCACTACGCTGTGAACGTTTGGATAATGGTGTATTCTGCGCTTATGCCCTTGGGAATTTAGCATTTACTCCCGATGTCGGCTTCTTTCTTGATAATGTTTTAGCTGAATTTGGTATAGTTCTTCACTCTTATTGGGATGAATCAACTAAACGGCTTATTAAGTTAACTTTCAACGTAACTCGTTGCATGATAGGAGAAGATGGAATCACTCGCGTTGTAGAAGTCTCTGAACTTTACAACCGTTTGACGAATAAATCTGAGCGTGAACGACTCATGATTGATAATGAATCTGTTGTCAACCGTTTTGCTGGATGGGCAAAATCGTTTGAACCATATAAAGAATACGTAATATTTTAACTGCATAATTATATGGATATGCAATATGTAAAATTAAATAATGGCATTGAAATGCCGCAAGTTGGTCTAGGAACGTTTCTTATACCGAAGGATAAGCTAGAAGATACTTTGATAAAAGCTTATGATATGGGTTACAGGCAGTTTGATACAGCTTGGAGATATTATAATGAGGCTGATATTGCCCGGATTTTCAAGAAACATGGTATTAAGCGTGAAGATGTGTTTATTACTACAAAAGTAAATATTGATGCGTTTTACTATGGGGGATATAAGTATGGAATTCATAGAATTCTTAACCGAAGAAATAATGTCAGTATCGAACAAGCTATTCTAAAATCTTTTGATAACCTTGATACGGAATATATAGACTTATTTTTGATTCATAATCCTTGGAAAATATTCATGGATATGTGGGAGGTTCTTGAGAAATTCTATAAAGAGGGAAGAATCAGGGCAATTGGAGTTTCCAATTTTCTGCAGCCACATATTGAAGCTTTGAGTGAGATTTCGGATGTTGTTCCTGCTGTAAATCAAATAGAAATTAGTCCATTAAACGCTCAGATTGAATTAACAAAATACTGTCAGGATAGAGGAATTGCAGTTGAAGCTATGTCGACATTCAGTCATTTTCGTTCAGTAGAGCCAAGACTGGAGATTATCGAGCATCCTTTGATTTTGGCAATCGCAAAAAAACATGGTAAGAGCACCGTTCAAGTAGTCCTACGGTGGCTTGTCCAAAGAGGTATTATTGTGATTCCTAAGACTTGGAATATGGTTCATTTGAAAGAAAATATTTCGATTTTAGATTTTGAACTAAGTGTTGATGAAATGGCTGAGATAACTTCTTTGAATAAGGGTAGGTATTTGAACTATAATCCATTTGTCGCACAAAGAGGGCTGCCTAAAAAATATAGGAACTGGGAAGGGTTTAAGAATCCTGATAATTTCACGGATATGTTCAATAATTTTCCAGCATGGAGAAAATGGTTATCAATCTATTGATGATATAATTTGAAGGCATTGAAGATTGTGCTGATAATCGGTGATTCAATATTTTTAATATAATGTTAACTGTAAAATCCATTGTCAATACTATTCTAGAATCAAAAACATATATTCTTGAAGTTGATAGATTGGATTTTTGGATTGTGGACCCTGGAGATGTTGAAAAAATTATGGAGATTGTGGATAAAGACAGAGTGCTGAAAGGGATTTTACTGACACATATTCACTACGATCATATCTATGGATTGCCTGCTTTAGTACGGATATTTCCCAGTGCAATAATCTATACTAATGAAGCTGGTATAAAAGCTTTGGCTTCTGTAAAACTGAATCTATCGAAATACTATGGTACCCCAATGGTATATTGGGGAGAAAATATTAAAGTTGTTCGTGAAGAAGATTCCATTACTCTACTAGATGGGATAAATGTAAAGGCAATAGAAACACCGGGGCATAGTCCAACTTGTATTACTTATCTTGTAGGGAACTATGTTTTTTCAGGAGATTCATATATACCGGGATATAATGTTGTAACGAATCTTCCCAATGGTAATAAAAAGGAGGCGGATAAATCGAAAGCACGAATAATTCGATTGGCTGAGTCTCGGATATTATGTCCAGGACATCTTGAGAAAGTAACCCTTGCTAAAAAAGAAGCAATTATATAGTTTTAGATATGAAACGGTTTTGGAAAAAGCTCTGTAAAATCCTTGTTTTTTTGCTAATTCCATATTATGTAAAAAGAGAGATATCTTCATAATATTCATTGCACTTCTTTGAAAAGAAATTCATTTATAACTTTATGGACAAACGAATATATCTTTGCCTCGCTCACATGAGCGGCAAGGAGATGGGCTTCATACAAGAAGCCTTCGATACGAACTGGGTTGTTCCGCTTGGCCCGAACGTGAATGCCTTCGAGCAGGGTTTGGAACGCTTCGTGGGACAGGATAAAAAGGTAGTGGCCTTGAGTGCAGGTACAGCAGCGGTACACCTGGCCCTGCTCGCTTGCGGAGTTGGTCAGGGTGACGAAGTGATAGTACAAAGCTTTACCTTTTGTGCCTCTTCCCATCCGGTGACCTACCTCGGTGCTACTCCGGTATTCGTGGATTCTGAGGCTGATACATGGAACATGGACCCGGTTCTTCTGGAGCAGGCTATCAGGGACCGTATCGACAAGACCGGCCGAAAGCCCAAAGCAATTGTTCCGGTGGCTTTGTATGGGATGCCCTACAAGATAGACCAAATCATGTCAGTGGCAGATAAATATGATATTCCGGTCATAGAGGATGCCGCCGAAGGCTTTGGAAGCAAGTTTGACGGGCAAGTTCTCGGAACTTTTGGCAAATATGGTGTGCTTTCTTTCAATGGCAACAAGATGATAACCACCAGCGGTGGCGGTGCTTTGATTTGCCCTGATGAAGAGTCCAAACGTGAGATAATGTTCTATGCTACCCAGGCCCGTGAGTCCTATCCCTACTACCAGCATGAGCGTATAGGCTATAATTATAGGATGAGTAACATTTGTGCGGGAATCGGCCGCGGTCAGATGACGGTGGTGGATGAGCATATAGCGCACCATAAGCATCTGTGCGGTCTGTATCGTAAGTTGTTGGCCGATGTGGAGGGAATCACGCTTCATGAGAATCCTTCCGGACGCTATGATAGTAATTATTGGCTGAACACGGTACTGCTTGACGGGAATCTGCATGTGAGAGGTGAGGAGGATGCCTATCGTGAGACAGTGAAAGGTGCTGTAGGTGGTGCCGCCGGTGTTACGCATGAGTCAGTGAATGCCCATACTTCTTGTGAGCCTAACCGTAATGTAGAGGCCATGCGTGTTTGCTTGGATAAAGCCGGTATCGAGAGCCGTCCCTTATGGAAGCCCATGCATCTTCAGCCGGTTTATTCGGCTAATCCTGCCTATGTGAATGGTGTCAGTGAGGGCTTGTTCAAACGTGGTCTTTGCTTGCCGAGTGGTCCTTATGTGACGGATGAGGATGTGAGATACATAGTGAATGAAATGAAGAAGAGTATACTATGAAACTACATAGTATCAATTTTTTATGAACTAATTTCAGAAAACAGCTTCAGTGGGGCTGTTTTCTTTGTTTATAGGCATATTTGAGATAGTTACCGAGAAGTCTTCCCTGACTTCGGGGGATGTCCATAATGTGATCCTCTGTGCTAGAGAGTCATAGTTGTGTGTTGCCACTCTTACTTGAATAACCGTTCTTTGGTGGTGAATAATAACCAATAAACGTTTATCAATTATGGCAGTAGTAGCTTATTTAAGAGTAAGTACAGAAAAACAGTTTTTAGAGAATCAGCGCGAGGAAATTATACGCTTCGCGGAAAAGAATGGGTTGAGCATCGACAGATGGTACATGGAGACGGTCAGCGGAAAAGTGAGTAGCAAAGAGCGTAAACTGGCGGGCTTGTTGGACCGGATGAAACCGGGAGACTCCTTGATTATAACGGAGATTTCGCGGCTTAGCCGGACACTGCTGGAGATAATGACCATTCTTAACTCCTGCATCAAAAGGGGAGTGGTGCTGTACAGTACCAAAGAGGGGTATGTGTTCCAGAATGACATCAATAGCAAAGTGCTGGGATTTGCTTTTGGACTGATGGCCGAGATAGAGCGTAATCTGATTTCCATGCGCACCAAAGAAGCCTTGGAACGACGGAGGAAAGAAGGAAAACATCTGGGCAGGAAGAAAGGGGACACACCCAAAATGAAGATACTCTATGCGAACAAGAGGAAACTTGTGAGGGAGCACCAAAGAGGAGAGTCGTGTGCCGAGCTTGCCCGACAGATGGGAGTGTCACGGACTACGATGTTCCGTTTTCTGAGACGTTATTGAGCAATTCGGCTAAACGAAGGTGTCAAAGGTGGGATTCCTTTTGACACGCTTCGTGTGGGCTACTTATTCGGCTGATACTTCTTTCTTTTCCTTCCACTCTTTCCCGCGCTTGTGCAGGTTTTTCAGCTCGAATGACAGCATGATACGGAAGAAGCCTATAATCAGGAATGCAAACGAAATCATGTACACGGCGTAAAGGGCACCTACTGCCGGTTGCCACAAGATGATGAGCGAGCAGATGACGGCAAGAATACCGAAAGCAACATACCATCCCCAGTCTCTTGTTCCGTATCTTTTGAGGTCCATGGCATAGCCTACGGATGAGAAGCCGCGGAACATCAGCCAGAAGGCGATGATGAATGGAATGACTTCCATGCTGAGCATCGGGTAGGCTATCAGGTAGAATCCCAGAATCATGTCGATGATGCCTCCAGCCAGATACCATCCCCAACTGGATACCCTTCTACGGTTACTTACTGCAAAGGATATTTCCAGCAGACCGCTGAACAACATGGAGACGCTGAACAGAATGCTCAATACCGCATACCCGCTGAGAGGGGAGAACATCAGGCTTATAGCCACTATTACATAAAGAATACCAAGAATGAGTGAAATCCACCAATTCTTTACTTCCTGCTGAAGTTCGTCAAAAATAGTTTTCATGTGAATTTAATTTTTTAAGTGATTATCATTAATTCGTCCGTAGAATAACAGTTTATCTGGAAAAAAGTTTCGGGTGAACTTTTTCTGTATGTAATTTGTTATGTATACATATAATTTGATAAAACTATGGCTACAACAAAATTTAAAGGACAACCGGTAAAGGTTATCGGTGAATTTATAAAGGTGGGCTCTGTTGCCCCCGATTTCGAATTGGTAAAAACAGATTTGTCTTCATTCTCTTTGAAGGAACTGAACGGGAAGAATGTTATTTTGAATATTTTCCCCAGCCTTGACACTGGTGTGTGCGCTACTTCTGTACGTAAGTTCAACAAACTGGCTGCCGGCCTGCCCGATACGGTAGTGTTGGCAATCTCCAAGGATTTACCTTTTGCACATGCACGTTTCTGTACAACGGAGGGTATTGAGAATGTGATTCCTTTGTCTGATTTCCGTTTCTCCGATTTTGATGAAAACTACGGGGTACGCATGGCCGACGGACCGCTTGCCGGTTTGCTGGCACGTTCGGTAGTGGTTATCGGTAAGGATGGAAAGATTGCCTATACGGAATTGGTACCTGAAATTACGCAAGAACCTGACTATGATAAAGCTATTGCAGCTGTAAAGTAGAAAGTTTGGATTTGGGATAAGCAATAAAAAGCGGTGGACAGAATTTATCATGCTGTCCACCGCTTTTTTATTATCATACCGTTTTCTTTTTTATTTCTTCTTCATGCCTTTATAGATGAAGAATGCCACGATGAGTACGCCGATGCCGATAAATACATAACCTATCTCATGGCTGTATTCCGTTACTTTGGCAAGCAGCTGTTCCTCGTTCTCAATGCCGGGTACTGTGGACAAGTAATAGCCGATAAAAGCCAGGATGGAATTCCAAAGGCCTGCACCCAAGGTGGTGTACAGCAAGAAAGTTCCCAGCTTCATGCGTGCCAGACCGGCAGGGATGGATATCAACTGGCGAACAGCAGGTATCAGGCGGCCGACAAAGGTTGATACGGCTCCATGCTTATCGAAGTATTCCTCCGCATGCTGCACTTTGGCTTCGTCGATGAGGCACATGTGCCCGAAACGGCTGTTGGCAAACTTGTAAATGATGGGGCGTCCCAGCCATTTTGCCAGATAGTAGTTTATCAATGCTCCGATATTTGCCCCTATGGTTGCAAACAATACCACCAGATATATATTCATGTTGTCATTGTTGGCGGCTTTCCAAGCGGCAGGAGGGACTACAACTTCCGAGGGGAAGGGAATAAACGAACTTTCAATGGCCATCAATAAAGTGATGGTCCAGTAATTGAGGTGGTCGAGACACCATTGGATAAAGGCTACTGATTCCATTTGCTAGATTAGTGGTATATAATTACTGTTATTGTAATGCATTGAAAATATTCTTCATCACTAGAGCCAGCTCTTCCTGATTATCTTCTTGTAGTATCTGCTGTAATCTATCCAACTCTTCCAGCCTGAACGGATGTTCGCACAGCTGGTTGTACTTCATGAAGTTCTCTTTGTCTTTGAGCAGCATATACAGAGAGGTCAGCCTTTCGTTGATACCTTCAAAGTCCGGCTCCATCTCTTTGACATGTTCAAAGGCCAGCTTGGCATAGCTCAGTTGTCCTATTTCCATGCTACACATGCCTATTTCGTGCCAGGTATCCGCATAGGGGGCATACTCTAAGGCTTTGGCCCATCTCTTCACACCTTTCTCATACTCACCTTCTTCCATGTAGATGCGCCCCTCAATCAGATACGGGTCTATCTCTTCGGGTGCCAGGTCGTATGCTTTTTTACAATACTGGTGTGCTTTGCGTTTCTTTCCCATCTTGTGCAGGCATAGGGCTGCATTGGCATAAAGAGAAGGCAAGGCGAAGTCATGGCTGTCTTCGGCCGTTATGGCTTTTTCCAGATAGTCGTATCCTTCTTTCCACTCTCCTTTGGAGGTTTTGTTCAGGCCGATGAAGGTGTTGATGAAACCGTGGGAGACGAGATGGAACTTTTCGGCTTGCAGGTAGTTCTCCATGGCACTTTCCTCATTTCCCAATTGGAAGAAGGAATGTCCTTTCATCAGGTAGGCATCGGCAAACTCGTCATCGGCCACCGTGGCATAGTCGCATGCTTCGATTGCTTTGTCGAACATCTGCTGGTCAAAGTAGCAACGGGCCAGTCCAAACCAGTAAGGAGCCGAATACGGATTCTTGTCAATCAGCTTATTGAAGAAGAAGGTGGCTTTTTCAAACAGTCCCTGGGCATAGTAACAATCGCCGGTGACGGCAAGGTAGGCTTCTTCTTCGGCATATTTTTCGAGTCCGCGCGTCAGCCATGTCAATGCTTTTTCCGGGAATCCCATGTCGATGTACATATAGGATACATCAACGATATTGGCCAGGTCGTCCTTATCGTCTATGCTGTCGAGTATCGCTTCTGCTTCTTCTTCTTTGCCTTCGCCCAACAGTAGGTTGGCTTTCAGCACTTTCACTTCGGAAGATTCTTCGGCAATCCGTTCCAATATATCTTTGGCTTGCTCTTTATGCTGGGTGTCGAGGAACAAGTATGCCTGTTCCACCAACAGAGCCGTATTATCCGGATGTATTCCCAAGCCATACTCTACGACCTCGGTAGCCATGGCATATTTATGATGCACGGCATACCAGTCTGCGAGGTCGGCTAAGTCGTCTGCGTCCAGATAGATGGTTCTGTTCTCTGCTTTGGCAGCTTCATATTGTTCTGCCATTTCTTGCAGTTCTTTGTCTCTTCCGGACAGCAGGTTTTTTTTACTCATATTCTTATTTATTGATTTTACCCCAAACGTCTTTCAGACCTACAGTACGGTTGAATACCATTTTTTCTGGCGTAGAATCTTTGTCAACATTAAAATAACCGATACGTTGGAACTGCAGGTAGGAGAGGGGCTGCATGCCGGCAGCGTACTTCTCGATGTAGCAGCAGGGCAGCACATTCAGGGAGTCGGGGTTGATCATTTCTTTCATGGCTGTCAGTGCGTCGCAGTTCTTCGCTTCGCGGATGGCGGCAAGCTCATCGCGCGGGTTCTCCACTTTCCACAGACGGTCGTAGAGACGTACTTCTGCTTCGAGGCAGTGGGCACAACTTACCCAATGGATGGTGCCTTTCACCTTACGGTTGGCTCCGGGCAGACCGCTCTTGGTATCAGGGTCATATTCGCAATATACTTCGGTGATTTCACCGGCGTCGTTCTTCTTGCAGCCGGTACACTTCACGATGTACGCGTTCTTCAGACGTACCTCTTGTCCCGGTGTCATGCGGAAGTATTTCTTTGGGGCATCTTCCATGAAGTCGTCGCGCTCCATCCAGAGTTCGCGGCTGAATTCGATGACGTGGTTGCCTTCTTCGGGATGCTCGGGGTTGTTGACGGCTTCCATCTCTTCCACTTGCCCTTCGGGATAGTTAGTGATGATAAGCTTCACCGGATTCAGTACGGCAGATACGCGGGTGGCGCGGTCGTTCAAGTCCTCGCGCACGGCGCTTTCCAGCAGGGCGAATTCATTGAGCGCATCGTAGGTTGTATATCCTATTTTGTCGATGAACTTATGAATGGACTCCGGAGAGTATCCCCTACGGCGGAAACCGCAGATAGTCGGCATACGGGGGTCATCCCAACCGTTTACCAAGCCTTCCTTGACTAGAGTCAGCAGGTTGCGCTTGCTCATCAGCGTATAGCTGAGGTTCAGTTTGTTGAACTCATACTGATGGGGGCGGTTATCGTCGAGGTCTTTGCCTTCCTTCACCCAGTCCACGAAGAGGTCGTAGAGCGGACGGTGGGGCACAAACTCCAGTGTGCAGAGCGAGTGTGTCACGCCTTCGAAGAAGTCGCTTTGCCCGTGGGCGAAGTCGTACATCGGATAAGCCTTCCAAGTGGTGCCCGTGCGATGGTGCGGATGCTTCACTACACGGTAGATGATAGGGTCGCGGAAGTGCATGTTGGGGCTTGCCATGTCTATCTTGGCGCGGAGCACCATGGCACCTTCCTCAATCTCGCCGCTGTTCATTTTCTGGAACAAGTCCAGTGTTTCTTCGATAGGACGGTTGCGGTAGGGACTTTCCACACCGGGCTGGGTGGGAGTTCCTTTCTGGGCGGCAATCTGCTCGGAAGTCTGTTCGTCGATGTATGCCTTGCCCTCTTTGATGAGGCGGATAGCGAAGTCCCACAATTGCTGGAAATAGTCGGAAGCGTAATATTCGTTACCCCATTTGTAGCCCAGCCACTGGATGTCTTCCTTGATGGCTTCTACATATTCCACATCTTCTTTGGTGGGATTGGTGTCATCGAAACGCAGGTTGCAGACACCGCCGTGTGCGGCGGCAATACCGAAATCAAGGCAGATGGCCTTGGCGTGTCCGATGTGGAGGTAACCGTTTGGTTCGGGCGGGAAGCGTGTCTGTACTTTTCCCCCGTTTTTACCCTCTTTCAAATCGTTTTCTACTATTTGCTCAATGAAGTTCAAGCTCTTTTTTTCGCTTGTTTCTTCGCTCTTTATTTCTGCCATAATGTTACTATTTTCGTATCGTGGGGACAAAGATAGGGTAAAAAAATGAAGAATGAAGAATGAAGAATGAAGATTTATTCTTTATGTACCGGGATATATCCGCTCTCTTTGATGATTTTCTGTCCTGCGGCAGACAAGATGAAATCGAGCAGAGGGGCTACGACCGAGGCGTTTTTTCGGTTATAATAATAGTATAGCGGGCGTACTATCGGATAAGTCTTATTGATGGCATTCTCCAGCGTGGGAGCGGCATAATGCTGCCCGTCGAATGAAACGGCGAGTGTCTTGATACGCGGTGATACATAGGCTAGACCCACATATCCGATGGCTCCGCGAGTTTGGCTGACGGATTGGATAATGGCTCCCGTGGCAGGCATGGAGAGACTGCTGCTCATGTAGTTCTTGTTTTTCAGTACGCTTTCCTTGAAGAACTCGTAGGTACCGGAGGAAGTCTCGCGGGAGTAGACTACGATTTTGCGGTCGTCTCCGCCCACTTGCTGCCAGTTGGTGACTTTGCCCCGGAAGATATCTTCCAGTTGTTGGCGGGTCAGTTGTTTCACCGGGTTGGAGGGGTGAACCACTACGGCAAGGGCGTCGTAGGCGATGGGTACTTCTGCCAAGTCTTCTCCGGCAGCTTTGACTTTCATCTTTTCGCTGAACTTGATGGCGCGGGAAGCCATGGCGATGTCCGTGGTCTGGTCCAGCAGGGCTGAAATACCGACACCGGTTCCACCGCCGGTCACGGTGACACGGGCAGAGGGGTTCAGGGTCATAAAGCGTTCGGCGGTCTGCTGCGCTATGGGGAGCACGGTGTCGCTGCCTTTGATGCGTTGCGCCTGCATGCCAGTGGTGGCAGCTGCCAGGGCGAGGAGTAGGAGTAATTTTCTTGTCTTCATAAAACACATGGTGCAAATAGGGTAAACACATGATGCAAATTAAGGTAATGGATATTACAAATGTGTTACATGGAATGTGCTTTGAGTCGTTGTAATAGTTTTGTAACACCTTTGAAACATTTCTTTCAAACGTTAGTCACACTGCCTTAACATCCGGCCCGTTCCTTTGCATACAGAAATCAATAGGCAACATGAAAAAGATTTTTGAGAAGATTGTAGAAGGTATACTGGCTTGTAGCGGCTTTGTGACGAGTCTTACCATCGTACTTATCGTCGTGTTCCTCTTTTCCGAAGCGCTGGGCTTGTTCAGCAGCAAGGTGATAGAAGAAGGGTATGTATTGGCCTTGAATAAGGAGAACCGGGTGGGCGAACTGACTCCGGCACAGATAAAGAATGTTTTTGATGAAGAGCTGACAAACTGGAACGAAGTGGGAGGGGAGGACCTTCCTATCCGCCTTTTCCGTTTGGAGGACATCACACTGTATTATACGGAAGAGCAGTTGGGCGCTTCCTACGAAAATGCAGGTGCCTGCATTACGGAGCTGGTGGAGCGTACGCCTGGCATTATAGCCTTTGTACCGCAGCAGTTCATCGTCCGTCCAGACTCGGTGCATCTGCTGAAAGACAACACCATTTCGGTGAAGGACGTCTTTGCCGGTGCCGAATGGTTTCCCACGGCAACACCTGCTGCGCAGTTCGGCTTTTTGCCGCTCATTACGGGGACGCTGTGGGTCAGTCTGTTTGCCATCCTCTTTGCATTGCCGTTTGGTCTGTCGGTGGCAATCTATATGTCGGAGGTAGCCAATTCCCGGGTAAGGAATCTGCTGAAGCCCATCATTGAGTTGCTGAGTGGCATACCGTCGGTGGTCTACGGCTTTTTCGGCTTAATTGTCATTGTGCCGTTTTTGCAGCAGGTGTTCAACTTGCCGGTAGGCGAGAGCGGGCTGGCGGGCAGTATTGTGCTTGCCATTATGGCGTTGCCCACCATCATAACGGTGACAGAAGACGCGATGAGGAATTGTCCCCGCGCCATGCGCGAAGCCAGCTTGGCACTGGGAGCATCGCAATGGCAGACTATATATAAGGTGGTGATTCCTTACTCCATTTCGGGCATCACCTCCGGAGTGGTGTTGGGCATCGGCCGTGCGGTGGGCGAGACGATGGCTGTGCTGATGGTGACGGGCAACGCCGCCGTCATTCCCCATACCATCCTGGAACCGCTGCGCACCATTCCGGCAACGATTGCCGCCGAACTAGGCGAAGCGCCTGCCGGCGGAGCTCACTACGAAGCATTGTTCCTGCTGGGTGTCGTGCTGTTCTTCATCAGTTTATTGATAAACTTCACGGTGGAAGCAGTTTCGCCAAGACGAAAATAAAAGAAAATAGATATGGTCAATAGAAAGCATCTTTCGCAAAACGTGGCATTCGGCTTGTTCCGTCTGTTGAGCCTAAGTGTGGTGGGGATTCTTTTTGCAATCCTCGGCTTCATTATATATAAAGGTATAGGAGTCATCGATTGGGAGTTCCTCACTACGGCTCCTACCAACGGTATGACTGCCGGCGGAATCCTTCCTGCCATTGTAGGTACGTTCTGCTTGATGGCGGGCAGTGCTTTATTTGCCTTTCCGGTGGGAGTGATGAGCGGTATTTATATGAATGAGTATGTGCCGAAAGGCTGGGTGGTACGCTTCATACGGATGATGACGAATAATCTGAGCGGCATCCCTTCCATCGTGTTCGGTCTGTTTGGCATGGCGCTGTTTGTCAACTATATGGATTTTGGAGACAGCATCCTGGCAGGTTCGTTGACGCTGGGTCTGCTAAGTCTGCCTTTGGTTATCCGCACCACGGAAGAAGCGCTGAAAGCCATCCCCGACAGCATGCGTGAGGGAAGCCGCGCGTTGGGAGCTACCAAGCTTCAGACCATCTGGCATGTCATCCTGCCGATGGGGATGCCCAATATCATTACTGGACTGATTCTGGCGCTGGGGCGTGTTTCGGGCGAGACGGCACCCATCCTTTTCACCTGTGCCGCCTACTTCCTGCCACAGCTGCCTACAAGTATCTTCGACCAGTGCATGGCGCTTCCTTATCACCTCTATGTCATCTCTACCAGCGGTACGGATATGGAAGCGCAGCTTCCCATCGCCTACGGCACGGCACTAGTGCTGATACTCATTATCCTCCTGGTGAACCTGCTGGCAAACGCCCTGCGGAAATACTTTGAGAAGAAGATTAAGACGAATTGAAAACATATACAATAGGTATGAAGAACAAGATAGAAACCCGTGACGTGAATTTCTGGTATGGCGATTTCCATGCCCTGAAAGGCATCAGCATGGACATTGAGGAGAAGTCTGTGATAGCCTTCATCGGCCCCTCGGGCTGTGGAAAGTCTACCTTCCTGCGCCTGCTGAACCGCATGAACGATTTGATTCCCGACACCCGTCTGACCGGCGAGATACGCATTGACGGACAAGACATCTATGGAAAAGGAGTGCAAGTGGATGAACTCCGCAAGAACGTGGGCATGGTGTTCCAGCGCCCCAATCCTTTCCCAAAAAGCATCTTCGAGAACGTTGCCTACGGACTCCGTGTGAATGGCATCACCGATAACGCCTTCATCCGTCAGCGGGTGGAAGAAACCCTGAAAGGCGCCGCTCTTTGGGACGAGGTGAAGGACAAGCTGAAAGTCTCCGCCTACGCCCTCTCCGGCGGTCAGCAGCAACGTCTCTGCATAGCCCGTGCCATGGCGGTGTCTCCTTCAGTCCTGCTGATGGATGAGCCGGCATCCGCCCTCGACCCCATCTCCACTGCCAAGGTGGAAGAGCTTATCCACGAGTTGAAGAAGCAGTACACCATCGTCATCGTCACCCACAACATGCAGCAGGCAGCGCGTGTCAGTGATAATACGGCTTTCTTCTATATGGGGCAGATGGTGGAGTTTGGAGATACCCGGAAGATATTTACGAATCCCGATAAGGTGGAGACGCAGAACTACATCACGGGACGTTTCGGGTAGCGGATTGTTCCATACAAGCAAAAATAAGTTGTACAAAAGTAATCTTAAAATAGAAACATTATGGTGAAGTTTATCGAATCTGAACTCGTCTTGCTGAAAAAGGAAATAGACGAAATGTGGACCCTGGTATATAATCAGCTCGACCGTGCAGGTGACGCCGTGCTTACGCTGGACCGGGAACTGGCCCAGCAGGTATTGGTGCGCGAACGTCGCGTCAATGCTTTCGAACTGAAAATAGACAGCGACGTGGAGGATATCATTGCCCTTTACAACCCCGTTGCCATCGACCTGCGCTTTGTGCTTGCCATGCTCAAAATCAATACGAACCTGGAGCGTCTGGGAGACTTTGCAGAAGGCATCGCCCGCTTTGCCCTCAACTGCCATGAACCGGCATTGGATACTGAGCTGGTCAAGCAACTCCGTCTCGAAGAGATGATAGCCCAGGTGCTCTCCATGCTCGAGCTTGCCAAGCAGGCACTTCAGGAGGAGAGCCAGGAATTGGCTACCGCTGTGTTTGCCAAGGACAATATGCTGGACGAAATCAATGCTGATGCCACTGCCATCCTTGCCGACTACATCAGCCGGCATCCGGAGAGTGCACTTTCTTGTCTGAACCTGGTGAGCGTGTTCCGCAAGTTGGAGCGTTCCGGTGACCATATCACGAATATTGCCGAAGAAATAGTGTTCTTTATCGACGCAAAAGTGTTAAAACATAGCGGGCGGACAGATGAACACTACTTAAATGATAAGAAATAAACAAAATTTTAGGATAATTTCAGTGTTTCATGGAAAATAGCCTTATATTTGTCCATTGAAAACGATTGCAGGTGTAGAAAAATGCTTTGAAATGATAATAAACTTAAATGATTTCTCAAAAAGATGTTATAAGACATGTTTTTTAATTTGGTTAGTATCACGAAAAGCGCCTATATTTGCATCGTTATCCTGAAAACAATCTTTTTACCTTAAAAAAAACTAATACCTATTGAAAACTGAAAAAGGAGGCTTTGTGAAAAGCTTCCTTTTTTTTGTACCTATACGAAGGGCTTTTTGTATCTTTGCGCATATTAATAATAAATCGCGTATAACCTAAAAGTATATAGAACCATGTTTTCCGGAATAGTAGAAGAATGTGCCACATTGGTGGCGATGGTCAAAGACCAGGAGAATGTACATTTTACTTTCAAGTGTTCATTCGTCAGTGAATTAAAAATAGACCAAAGTGTGTCTCACAACGGTGTTTGCCTTACAGTAGTCAGTCTGACAGATGATACCTATACCGTGACGGCCATGAAGGAAACGCTGGACCGTTCCAATCTTGGCTTGTTGCAGGTGGGAGATGAAGTGAATGTGGAGCGTAGTATGATGATGAACGGCCGGCTGGATGGCCATATCGTTCAAGGACATGTGGACCAGACTGCCACTTGCATCGATATAAAGGATGCGGAAGGAAGCTATTACTTTACTTTCCGGTATGCTTTTGACAAGGAGATGGCAAAGCGCGGCTACATCACGGTAGACAAAGGCTCGGTAACGGTCAATGGTGTCAGCCTGACCGTGTGCAATCCCACCGACGATACTTTCCAGGTGGCCATTATTCCTTACACCTTTGAGCATACCAATTTCCATGCTTTCAAAGTGGGCAGTGTGGTGAATCTGGAGTTCGATATCATTGGTAAGTACATCAGCCGCATGATACAATATAAATAAGGTAACGGCACTATGGACGATTTCCTGCAATTAGTGGCATCCCGTCAGAGTGACCGTGCCTATGATATGACTCGTGCCGTGGAGCCTGAGAAATATCGGTGATTTACTTTTTAGACACAGATGACGCAGATGACGCGGATTTTTTTAATATTCCCATCCGCGTCATCCGCGTCTAAAAAATAATCAAAAAGAAAGCAGATACGGAGTTTCTGGAAAGACTTCCGCGTGCTTACAAATCCTTTAGCAGCACCTTGCTTGCATTCTTGTAGTATTCCTCCCGTGCCTTCAGCAATGCTCCCCATTGGTTGTTGAATTCATTTTCCTTATCAATTTTGAAATCTTCTGAGCCGTGCGTGTCCAGTTTGTCCAGTAGGAGGGCCACATTCATTTTGTTGATATCCATGGAAGGCTGGTAAGCGATGTCTTCACTCTTTTCATCGGTCACCACTTCATGTAGGAGGTTGATTTCCTGCAATTCATAAAGGGTTTCGTGTGTCAGCCGGATGGGAATCTGGCACTCTTCGGATATCTCTTCGGCTGTATAGGGCTGGGCGTCTTGTTCAAAGCGCTTGGCTATGAGAGACATTATCAGGATGGAGATAAAATCGCGGTAGCGCCGGCTGATATTGCGCGCATCCTTGTCGAAGCTGAAGTTCCGGATATTCTGTCCGGCGTAGGTCAGTTCGGCACCGAATAGGCAGATGGTCCAGGATACCTGCAACCATAGCAGAAACATCGGAAGGGCGGCAAAACTACCATAGATGGCATTGTAACGGGAAACCCACAACTGGCTGCTGATGTAAAGGAATTGGAATGCCTGGTGTGCCGTACCTGCCAGAATACCGGATATGAGTGCGTGTTTCAGCTTGACCTTTGTATTCGGCATAAAGACGTACAGTGCTGTAAACATGAACCAGGTCAGCACGAAGGGGATGAGGCGCACCATAAACTTGCCGACGGGAGCCAGCAGGGTAAAGTCTTCGAGGTTCTTCACCATCGTACTCATGAAGATGGAAAGACCACCGGACACCACCAGCAGAATGGGCATCAGCAGAAGCATAGAGAAGTAATCCGTTATTTTGCGGTACATGCTGCGCGCCTTTTTCACCTGCCAGATGCGGTTGAAGGTGATTTCCATATTGTTGATTAGATTCAGGACTGTCCACAGCAACATAATCAGACCCACTCCGATGAATATTCCACTCTTGGTCTGAGACAAATACGAATTCACGAATTGCAGGATGACTTCCGTGGTTTCCGTAGGACCGCCGAAACCGTTGACAATCTGGCTTTCCATCAGATTATCGAATCCGAAACCGCGGGCTATGGCAAACAAAATGGCAAGAATAGGCACGATGGCAAGCAACGTACTGTAAGTCAGCGCCGAGGCTTTGTTTACTATCCGGTCTTTGGTGAAGCGGTTGATGCAAAGATAAATCGTCTTGATGATATTGTATACGGAAAAGGTCGTTCGCGTGACTTCATCTTCCGTAATACGCCAGATGTCGTAGGTGAGGAATTTCCAAAGGGCAGCAATACGCTTGTTCATGCTATTATCTCGATTATCCATTGTCAATAAAAAAGCAGTCAGTCTGTAAGCCGGGTTCTGTTCTTCTGTTTCTGAAAAAGCCTAATTAGGAATTATCCATTCTTCATTATCCATTCTCCATTAAAGAAGTGTCTGTCATTTATCTGAGCCGCATGTCACCATACAAGCTTTAGCGGTCTACCCTCCGACATGGAGCGAGCAACTCTCATAACGTCGGTTTACATGACCTTACAACTCCCAAGACGCACAGCCCTTGTGTCGCCACAAGACTGGTAGGCTCTTACCCCACCTTCTCACCCTTACCGTAGCCCAAGGGCGACGGCGGTTATTTTCTTCTACGTTACTCTACCCTCACGGACAGCTTTCTGTTAGGAAGTGGGACGCTCTGTGTTGCCCGGACTTTCCTCATACGCACGAGGCGCAAGCGACAGACCGACCAACTGCTTTATAGGGTACAAAGATACGGAATATTAATGAAGAATGAAGAATGAAGGATGAAGAATTTGTTGTGCAGTGTGCGGATGCAGTACGGATGAATCCTTCATTCTTCATTCTTTACCCTTAATTATCTTAAAAACATGTATCTATTTCGGAATAAATTCGTAGCTTTGCTATTAGTAATAACCCCCAAATCCTTTTGGCCAATGAAAAAGTTATCCTCTCTTTTTTCTTTATTTCTGTTAATCCCGCTTTTTGCTGTCGCTTCGGAAGTGGGTGACCGTACAATACCTGCAGAAGTGGCGCAACTCGCTGACAGTTTGAAACAAAAGTTTGCACCGGACAAGCGCGTGGCTTTGTTCGATGTGGATTACTCTTTCTCCGGAAAGAATGTGATGTTGCGTGGTGTCACCACTTCGGCAGAGGCAAAGACGGCTTTGCTGGATGGTTTGGCAAAGAAAGGATATGCGGTGATGGATTGTCTGCAAGTGCTTCCGGATGAGGCCGGACTTGAAGGCAAGACGTATGGCATTGTCAATGTGTCTGTGTGCAATCTTCGGGTAGCCCCGGATTTCTCTTCAGAAATGATGACGCAAGGCTTGATGGGTATGCCGGTGCGGGTGTTGCAGCGCGACGGCTGGTACCGTATCCAGACACCGGACAACTACATTGCATGGGTACACCGAGTAGGCATACATCCCGTCACGCGGGAAGAGCTGACCGCTTGGAACAATGCAGAGAAAATAGTGGTGACTTCGCATTATGGCTTTGTCTACTCACAGCCCAGCCAGGCATCGCAGACCGTCTCTGATGTTGCTGCAGGAAACCGCCTGAAGTGGGAGGGGACAAAAGGTGCCTTTTATAAGGTGGCTTATCCCGACGGCCGTCAGGGATATATCTCCAAATCCATCTCCATGCCTGAGAAGAAATGGCGTGCCACCTTGAAGCAGGATGCCGCCAGCATTATAGCCACGGCGCATAGCATGATGGGCATCCCTTATCTTTGGGCTGGCACTTCCTCCAAAGGGGTGGATTGTAGCGGCTTCATGCGCACCGTTCTTTTCATGCACGACATCATCATTCCGCGGGATGCTTCCCAGCAGGCATACGTGGGCGAGCATATCGATATCGCTCCTGATTTCAGTAACCTCCAGCCGGGCGATTTGATTTTCTTCGGGCGCAAGGCGACGCCGGAACGCAAGGAACGTGTGGTACATGTCGGCATGTATATCGGCAACAAGCGTTTCATCCATTCGCAAGGCGATGTGCGCGTCAATAGCTTCAGCCTCGACGACGAGCTGTTCGATGAATACAACCTCGGTAGACTGTTGTTCGCTACGCGCGTGTTACCTTATATAAATAAGGAGGCGTCGCTCAATACAACGGAAACGAATCCATTTTATTCAATGTAATAATGTGCTAATGTGCCAATATGCCAATGACCTGCGGCGTGACGGTGCAAACATAACGTAGCATATACATAGCGCAGTCCATTGGCACATTAGCCCATTAGCATATTGGCACATTTAATACACACACAATTATGTCAAACAGAAGAGATTTCCTGAAAACCGCCGCTTTTGCCGCACTCGGCTCAGGCATGGCAATCAATCATGTATTTGCCGGAGGAAATGACGCTCCTTCCTTGTTCAACGTGAACAGTAGGGCAGGTGTAACCCCCAAAATGAAACTGCGTTTCTTCCCCTATGAACTGAAATTGCGCCATGTCTTTACAGTGGCCACCTACTCGCGTACTACCACTCCCGACGTTCAAGTCGAGATAGAATATGATGGCATTATCGGTTATGGTGAAGCCTCCATGCCCCCGTACCTGCAACACGAATTAGGCACGATGGACAGTGTACTGGCTTTTCTGAAGAAGGTGCAGGATGTTATCGGCCAATTCTCAGACCCCTTTCAGCTGGAAGATATACTGGCTTATATAGACAGCCTCTCGGCAGGGGATTCCGCTGCTAAAACTGCTGTGGACATCGCCTTGCACGACCTTGTGGGCAAACTGTTGCAAGCCCCTTGGTATAAGATATGGGGTTTGGACAAGGAAAAGACTCCCTCTACAACTTTCACCATCGGTATTGATACGGCCGACGTGGTGCGTGAAAAGACGAAAGAGTGTGCCGACCGGTTCAATATCCTTAAAGTGAAGCTGGGGCGGGAGAACGACAAGGAAATGATAGAGACCATCCGTTCGGTGACGGACCTTCCGATTGCCATTGATGCCAACCAGGGTTGGAAGGACAAACATCATGCGCTCGATATGATACATTGGCTGCACGAAAAAGGAATTGTCATGATAGAGCAACCGATGCCCAAGGAACAACTGGACGATATTGCATGGGTCACCCAGCAAAGCCCGTTGCCCATATTTGCCGATGAGTCCATTCAGCGTCTGAAGGATGTGGCAGGCTTGAAGGGTGCCTTTACGGGCATCAACATCAAGCTGATGAAGTGTACCGGCATGCGCGAAGCCTGGAAGATGGTGACTTTGGCACGTGCATTGGACATGAAAGTGATGGTAGGATGTATGACCGAGACCTCTTGTGCCATTACCGCTGCCTCCCAATTCTCTCCGGCAGTGGACTTTGCCGACTTGGACGGTAGTCTGCTGATTGCGAACGACCGTTTCAAGGGTATGGAGGTTGTGAAAGGTAAGATAACGTTGCCCGATTTGCCGGGTATTGGAGTGGTGAAGTTATGAGAAAGCTATTGTATACCGTCGCTCTGTTTGTGATGGCTTCTGCATGCAGCACGAAGCCCGAGAGCAAGCCCTATAATTGGGAGGACGACCTGTACCAACGTCTGCTTACGGATTTCTGTATGACGGAATCCCAGGTGAAGGACTATATCCGCAAGTATATTCCCGACGTGACCGATGAGCAGATGCGCCAGTGGGAAGCCTCCAAAGCTTTGGAGTGCATGATGCTGGATGGAGAGAAACGCTATTTCCGCAATGCCGGACCTAATCTGTTTCGTGTGGACTCCACTTGCTATGACATCAAGATAGCCAAGGAAGGCACTTCGCCGAGTGGCAGCGAGAAAGTGAATATGGAGAACCTGCCCGAAATCATTTCTGCTGTGAAGAAAGAGGGCAAGGCCATTGTTGCGCCGAAGCGCATGCGCGTCACCTACACGTTGACCGTAGATACCAATGCCGTGCCTGCCGGGAAAATCATCCGTTGCTGGTTACCCTATCCCCGTCAGGACCAGGCCCGGCAGCAGGATGTCAAGTTCATTTCGGCCAGCGAACCGCAATACACCTTTTCGTCGCCCGAGTGCCGTCACAGTACATTGTACATGGAGAAACGTGCTGTCGAAGGCGAACCGACCGTATTCTCCGAAACCTTTGAGTTTACCGCCAACGGCGAATGGCATAATCTGAAGCCGGAAGACGTGCAGCCCTATGATACGACGACCGCCCTTTATAAGGAATATACTGCCGAGCGTGAGAAGCATATCGTCTTTTCCCCGCGCTTGCGCGAACTTGCTGCCAAATTGACAGCAGGTGAAACCAACCCCTACCTGAAAGCCAAACGTATCTTCCGTTGGGTGAATGACAACTTCCCGTGGGCTTCTGCACGCGAATATTCCACCATTGAGAATATCCCGGAATATGTGTTGGATAACCGTCACGGAGACTGTGGCCAAGTCAGCCTGCTGTTCATTACGCTTTGCCGCATCAGTGGTATTCCCGCACATTTCCAGAGCGGCTTTATGATGCATCCCCGTGCATGGAATCTGCACGATTGGGCAGAAGTCTACTTCGAGGGTGTGGGTTGGGTGCCTGTCGACCAGTCATTCGGCATTCCTGCCTTTGCCCGCAATGCCGACGAAGAATATTTCTTCCTGGGTGGTATAGATTCTTGGCGCATGATTGTGAACACTGATTACGGCATGCCGCTACAGCCCGAAAAGCAGTATCCCCGCAGCGAGACCGTCGACTTCCAGCGTGGCGAGGTGGAGTGGGAGGGAGGTAACCTCTACTTCCCGCAGTGGGACTACCACATGGACATTGATTACTTGAATTATTAAGGTGCTATCTGCTCTCTAAAAACAGATGATGCGTTCAGCCCGAACACATCATCTGTTTGGTATAAACGCATCATCTGTTTACCCCAAATGCATCATCCGTTTCGGCCGCAACGGGTGATGCGTCTTTTTATGCCCTATCTGTCAGTTCTTTAACAGTCAGCAATCGTACATAAATGCTAATTTGTCAGTCTTTGCCGTTAACCGCTGTTAAGCCCTAAATATCCTCTGTTAAAAGAGAACAAAAAAGAGTGACAAGCGGAATAACTGAACGTTTTTTGTCGTTATTTTAACGTCGTAATGTTAAACGAAACTTGAATATTAACAATTTAAAGAATAGGAAGAATAGTATGAAACAGACAACAAAAAACATCCTTGGAGTTGCGGCTATCGTGCTCCTGAGCTCTGGAGTGGCTGGATTGACCACTTATAAGATGCTGAATAAGGAAAAGCCTGCCGCATTCAGCGAGTTGTTCCAACAGAACCCCAATAATCTGCTACCGGCGGCTTTCCATGCAACGGATGCCCAGCCTGTGGATTTGACACAAGCAGCGGAGAGTTCGCTCCATGCTGTAGTGCATATACGTGCCACTCAGTTGAGTAAGACCCAGACGGTACAAGAACAGCCGGATATTTTTGACTTCTTCTTTGGAGACGGTCGTGGACGCCAGCGCCAGATACAGACCCAGCCGCGTGTAGGTTTCGGTTCGGGTGTCATCATCTCCAAAGACGGATATATTGTGACGAACAATCACGTGGTGGAAGGTGCTGATGAAATCACTGTGAAACTGAATGACGACCGTGAGCTGAAAGGACGCATCATCGGTACTGACCCCAGCACGGACTTGGCATTGATTAAGATTGAAGGGGATGACTTCCCGACAATTCCGGTTGGTGACTCCGACCAGTTGAAGGTGGGAGAATGGGTATTGGCAGTAGGTAATCCGTTCAACCTGAACTCTACCGTAACAGCTGGTATCGTCAGTGCAAAAGCCCGTTCCATTGGCTCTTCTGCCTCCAATGGACAAGCTGCAAACATCCAGTCTTTCATTCAGACGGATGCTGCCATCAACCAAGGTAATAGTGGTGGTGCGTTGGTGAATGCCAAAGGCGAGCTGGTTGGTATCAATGCCATGCTTTACTCACCCACGGGTGCTTATTCCGGCTATGGTTTTGCCATTCCTACCAGCATTATGACAAAGGTGGTAGCCGACTTGAAACAGTTTGGTACCGTGCAGCGCGCGCTCCTTGGCATCAAGGGTAGTGATTTGAGCACAGACCTGCAGATGGACGAACGCTGGACCGAAGAACTGAAGAAGAAGGCCGACGAACTTGGTGTGAAAGAGGGTATCTATGTGGCCGAAGTTGTTGAAGGTGGTTCCGCTGCCGGCATCTTGAAGGAAAATGATGTAATCATAGCATTGAACGGCAAGAAGATTCACAAGTTCTCGGATTTGCAGGAAATGCTGGCAAAACACCGTCCGGGCGACAAAGTGAAGGTAACAGTGGTTCGTGACAAGAAGGAAAAGGAATTCGAAATCACGCTGAAGAATGAGCAAGGCACTACGAAGGTAGTGAAGGATGCCGGAATGGAAATCTTGGGTGCAGCCTTCAAGCCCGTATCTTCCGAGCTGAAGAAGCAGTTGAACCTGGGTTACGGTCTGGAAGTTACCGGGGTTACCAATGGCAAGATGGCCGATGCAGGTATCCGCAAGGGCTTCATCATTCTGAAAGCCAACGGAGTGCCGATGAAGACGGTGGACGATTTGGAAAAGGCGATGAAAGAGGCAAGAAAGTCTCCTGAGCAAGGTTTGTTCATCACCGGTATGTTCCCGTCAGGAAAACGTGCAATGTATGCCGTTGATTTGACTCAAGAATAAAAAATAGGGATAGTTAGGTAAGAAGATTGTAATATTAGCTAACAATAGCGAAAAAGGGGGTGTCGGTACAATACATACCGGCATCCTTTTTGTTATATAGGATAAGATATAAATAAGGTGAAAAAGTTGGGATGAAATTATTGTAACAAAATAATTTGTCGTACCTTTGCAACCCAAATCTGTATTATAAGAATGAGACAACTTAAAATTACAAAAAGTATCACTAACAGAGAGAGCGCTTCTCTTGACAAGTATTTGCAGGAAATCG